>Ga0233449_1002132_pt1 | contig 16267 bp, 11 predicted proteins | sample SI_124_October20_FD_183012 | JGI IMG/M metagenome (GOLD analysis project Ga0233449, IMG submission 183012) | Seawater microbial communities from Saanich Inlet, British Columbia, Canada - SI_124_October2016_200_MG | ecosystem: Environmental > Aquatic > Marine > Inlet | place: Canada: British... | reverse complement strand
AAGTGTCGCTTCAATGATTGTACAGTTTATTCCAAGAAATGTATTTTCCAGCATGGCCGGTGCTGCCGGACCATTATCGATCATTTCGGTGGTTGTTTTTTCCATTCTTCTCGGCGTAGCAGCCCTTAAGACGATGAAGGAAAATGCTGAACATAAAAAATCATTTCTTCATTTTATTGAAGTTGCTCAAGCGGTGATTATGTCACTGGTTAAAATGGTTATGTCTTTTACACCGTACGGTGTTATGGCCCTTATGACGAAGGTGGTTGCCAGTTCAAGTCTCGCGGATATTTTGAACTTGGGAAAATTCATCGTCGTTTCTTACATAGCAATTGCCATTATGTTTTTTGTTCATGGTGGACTTCAAGCCCTTGTAGGATTTAGTCCCAAAAGGTTCTTTAGCGGGGTATTCCCGGTTCTTACTTTTGCTTTTACCTCAAGAAGCTCAGCGGCCTGTATTCCACTAAGTGTTGATGCGCAGACCCGTAAATTAGGGGTTCCAAAATCAATTGCAAATATTGCCGCCACCTTTGGCGCGACAATTGGTCAAAACGGCTGCGCCGGTATTTATCCGACAATGCTTGCTGTTATGGTTGCCCCTACGGTTGGCGTGGAAGTTGATTTTCAGTTCCTTGCTACTCTGGTAATGTTTGTCACCATTAGTTCATTCGGTGTTGCCGGTGTTGGTGGCGGTGCTACTTTTGCAGCGCTGATCGTGCTTCCGCTTATGGGACTTCCCATTGAGATTGTCGCACTGCTGATTTCCATTGAGCCGCTTATTGATATGGCGCGTACAGCGCTTAACGTAAATGGATCGATGACTGCGGGTGTTATTACCAGCCGGCTTATTAGCGTTAGCGAAACAGAGCAACAAGAGCAACCTGCGGAATAAAAGAACTTTTATAATTATAATTAATACGGCGCATTCAATTGAGTGTGCCGTATTTTTTTATAGGAATGAGCGATCAAATATGTTCTAAATAAAATGATTTTATATAGGAAATATTTTTAATGCCATCGGTCGAACAACTCATACCTTTTATTATAGCAGCAATGATCTTTGCCTTTATACCGGGTCCTGCCATTCTATATACAGCGGCCCAGACTTTGGCTAAAGGAAAGCGCGGTGGTGCCTTTGCCGCCTTTGGTATTCATGTTGGGGGTATGGCACATATTATCGCTGCTGCCGCAGGCCTTTCTGCCGTATTTACCCATTCACCGCTAGCCTATACTGCCTTAAAAATATTTGGTGCGGTTTATCTGGTCTGGCTTGGAATTGGTATTATACGCGGAAAACTGGATGCCAGTGAACTACCCCATATGAAAAGTAATTTAAAAAAACGTGTATTCTTTGATAGTATGATGGTCGAAATATTAAATCCAAAAGTGATAATATTTTATATTGCGTTTTTGCCACAATTTGTTGACCCAACGGCGGCTTATCCGCTGTGGTTACAATTTGTTATTCTTGGTACGATCAATAATATATTATTTTCACTGGTTGATATTTGCGTTATATTTTTAACATCAGCAATAATTGGTGGACTTAAGAAGTCAGAAAGACCACAAAAAATAATGAGATGGGTATCCGGAAGCACCTTAATGGGACTAGGTGTAAATCTGGCCATTTCTGATAAATAAAAAGTAAGAGGAAAAGTAAATGTTATTTAATGGCTTATCAGAAGTTGGCGACGATCCAATTTTACTGGTTTCAACAATGTTTAAAGCGTCAAAAGACCCCAATAAAGTTGATTTGGGTGTTGGTGTTTATAAAGATGCGCAGGGCCACACGGCAATATTAAACAGTGTGAAAAAAGCAGAGCAATTCTTGGTCGAAAACCAAGAGACAAAGACCTATTTATCACCAGCCGGAAATCCTGAATTTAATGCTTTAGCGCAAAACATGATGTTAGGTGAAGATCATGCGGCCGTAAAAGAAAACCGGGTGTCGACCTTTCAAACGCCGGGCGGCACGGGCGGTATTCGCATCGGGCTTGAATTTGTGAAAGCCTGTAACGCGAATGCGAATATTTGGATATCAGATCCTACATGGCCAAACCACACCGCTATAACAAAGGCACTTGATTTAAATCCGAAGCAGTACCGGTATTATGATATCAAGCGCGGTGAATTTCTTTATCAAGAGATGCTCGAAGACTTAAGTGCGGCGCAGGCAGGTGATGTTGTAATTTTACATGGCTGCTGTCATAACGCATCGGGCGCGGACCTTAGTCACGCCCAGTGGAATGAGCTTGCGGATTTAATGTTAGATAAGGGGCTTGTTCCATTTGTTGATTTTGCTTATCAGGGCTTTGCCAACGGTATTGAAGAAGATAGTTACTCTGCCCGCCTTATAGCTAAAAAATTGCCGGAAGCGTTGATTGCGAGTTCATGTTCGAAAAACTTTGCTATGTACCGCGACCGCGCAGGCGCCATTACATTAATTTCACCGTCTGCTGACGTTCACGGGACCAATAAGTCGCATATGTTAAAAGCAGTGCGGGCGAATTATTCTATGCCACCTGATCATGGCGCGGCAGTTGCGGCTCATATTTTAGGAAATCCAGACCTTAAAGCAGAATGGATGACTGAAGTTGACGAAATGCGAAACCGCGTTAAAAAAATGCGTGCTTTATTCGTTGAAAAAATGGATAAAAAAGCACCCAATAGCGGCTTTGGATATATCAAAGAGCAAAATGGTATGTTCTCATATCTGACATTATCGGCAGAACAAATCCAAACGCTGATTAATGATCATAGTATTTTCTTTATGGCCAATGGTCGCGTAAATATGGCCGGTCTTACCGAGGCCAATATAGATTATGTTACCGATGCCATTGCGTCACTTTTTAAATCATGAAACATTATGAAAAATTGGTCTGATATAGCGCCTGCCGGGCGTCCATTTATAAAAATGCAAGGGCTTAAAAACCACTTTGTCATTATAGATGGGCGCGCTAAACCTTTTAAGCCAAGTGTTGATGAAATAAAGTATATTTGTGATATTGGTGTCGGTCCCGGCGCCGAACAGATTATAGTGATTGAGCCAATTACCGAGCACGGACATGGCGCTTACGCCAGATCACGGATCTATAATTCTGACGGCACGGAGGCTGAAGCCTGCGGAAATGCGACCCGGTGCGTGGCAAAGCTTCTAATGCAAGAGAGCGGCCTTGATAGCCTCGGCATTGAAATAAATTTTGAAGTGCTTAAGTGTCAGCGCGATGGCGAAAATATCAGTGTGGAAATGGGCAAAATAAGTTTTGATTGGGACCAGATACCACTGGCAGAAGAATGTGATACTCTTCACGTGGATATAAAAGACGTGGGCATTAGTGACGGGGTTGCCGTCAATGTTGCAAATCCGCATCTTGTTTTCTTTGTTGATGATTTTGATGCGGTGGATCTAGCTACAGTCGGTTCAAGGGTACAGAAAAACCCGCTGCTTCTAAAGTCCGCAAATGTGGGACTTGCTGAAATAATTGATAATACACATATCAAGTTTCAGGTTTATGAAAGGCCGGGCATGCTGACGATGGCTTGTGGCAGTGGTTCTTGTGCGGTGGTCGCTGCTGCGAGGGCGCGGGGACTAATTAGTTCTGATTATGCTTTTGTCCAGATGCCGGGCGGAACTTTAAAAATAACCTATAAGGATGACCGTTCGCCCGTTATGTCGGGACCTGCGGAATTTTGTTATAGCGGCCATTTGGCCATATAAGGGAAATAGTAATGAAAAAAATAGTGATGGTACTGATTATGGGACTTTTAACGGCGTGTGGTTCAGAAAAAACACTAGATGAAAAATTAGCAGAAGTTGATCAGATTTTTACCGCTTATGATAGTGCGGCCCTGCCAGGAGCGGCAGTGATGATCATTGAAAACGGTGAAGTGATCCTGCAAAAGGGTTACGGTATGGCTCATTTTGCCACTAATTCTCCGGTTACAGCCAAATCAAATTTCCGTCTTGCCTCAGCGACCAAACAATTTACGGCCATGAGCATTTTACAGCTCGTTGAAAAGGGTGAACTTTCACTTGATACATCACTTACAGATATTTTTGAAACATTCCCGGACTACGGCAAAACCATTACCATTGAACATCTGCTTCAACATACATCCGGCATCGCGGACTATGGCCCAATGGGGTCGATGGATGTGGTTCGTCAGTTTAAAGATAAAGACGTTCTTGATTTTACAATCGGCTTAGAAAGTGCAGATTTCCCTGTGGGGGAGAAACATGAATATAGCAATACGGCCTATGTGGTGCTGACCCAAGTGCTTGAAAAAATCACAAGTCAGACATTTCGGGATTATTTAAAAGAAAATATTTTTGATCCCGTGGGAATGGAAAATACACTTGCCTTTGAAAATGGTATAAATGAAGTTTCTAACCGCGTTTATGGTTATAGCATCGAAGAAGAGGGCATCCTCGAAACCGACCAGAATAAATGGAGCGCACTGCTCGGGGACGGCGGTATATATTCGAATCTTGAAGATCTCTATAAATGGGATCAGGTGCTTTATACAGATAAACTGCTCGGCCAGAAGTATATGGATATGTCCTTTACCAATCATAAGATTAATGACGGCTCATTAATGGATTATGGCTATGGTTGGCGCATTGAAACTTATAAAGGTATGGATATTCTTTATCACACCGGAAGTTCCATCGGCTTTAGAAATATACTTTACCGCATTCCGTCTAAGAATTTCTCGGCAGTGATATTGACCAACCGTGACGCAGGCGGTGAGTTCAGTACGCTTGTATCTGTTCATAAAGTGGTGGATGTATTCTTTTAGTCAATAGACCAAAGCAGTTCACCGCCGGCGCGAAAGGGTACGCATTCATCATCACCGAATTTAAAACTGTCGGCAATTTTTGTTTTCTTGCGGCTTAAGACCATTTTATCTTTATTGCGCGCCAGGCCATAAAAATCCGGGCCATTAAAGCAGGCAAAGGCTTCAAGTTTATCAAGCGCGCCCGCCTTATCGAAAATTTCTGCGTAAAACTCTATCCCACCGTGGGAGGTATATATTCCAGCGCATCCGCAAGCATTTTCTTTTGCATTCCTCGTATGCGGTGCACTATCGGTGCCAAGGAAAAACTTTTTACTGCCACTTGTTGCCGCCTTGATCAGTGCTTTTCTGTGTGTCTCGCGTTTTAGTACCGGAAGACAATAATGATGTGGGCGAATGCCGCCCTTAAAAAGCGCATTTCTATTAAGCAGCATATGATGGGCGGTGATGGTCGCGGCGACATTTGATGAGGCACTTTCAACCAAATTAACGGCATGTTCGGTGGTGATATGTTCAAAAACCACTTTTAACGTCGGGAAATTTTTAATGATGTTTTCTAGAAACTGATCAATAAAAACCTTTTCACGGTCAAATACGTCTACCGTTGGGTCCGTCACCTCACCATGAACGAGGAGCGGCATACCTTCTTCGGCCATTGCTTCAAGCACATCATAACAGGCAACAATATCGCTAACGCCTCTCTCTGAATTTGTTGTGGCCCCAGCCGGGTACCATTTAACGGCATGGACAAAACCGCTTGCCATGGCTTTTTTTATTTCTGAAGCATTTGTTCTGTTGGTCAGGTAAAGCGTCATCAACGGATCAAAAGTGAGCTTATATTCATTGGGAAGCGCATTAATAATTCGGTCGCGATATTCACCGGCCAGAGCGGTATTTGTTACAGGCTCAACCAGATTAGGCATCATGATCGCCCGGTTAAACCGCTTTGCCGTATCACCAAGCACGGAGGCAAGAAAGTTATTGTCGCGCACATGAAGGTGCCAATCATCCGGTCTGCTTATGGTAATTTTATTGCTTGCGGTCATGCTTTTGATCCTGAAAAGAACTTAATCGAGGGCTTATTTAGCATATTTTTTTGCTATGGGTATAAGTATCTTTTCAAAATATGAATTTAAATAATCATTTATTTCATTTTCACCACTATTAACGGTTCCCATATTAACGAAAGAGGTAATGACCAGGCCTTCTTCTTCAAGCCACTGAATGTCGGATGTGAAGCCTAAAATTTCACTATGCGCGGCATTTTGCTCTATGGCTTTTAATGAATTTATATCAACCAACTTGCCGCTTTTAAGAGCTATTGCAAAAAGGGCCAGATCACGCGGTGTTGAAATTATAGCGCCCGCTAATCCTTCACTGGATAGACTTGCCCCGGAAGTATTAATAAGACGGTCTTCGCCAAATTCAAACTTTGCATTAATGCCTACTTTTGAAATAAACTGGTCAGTGGCAAGGTGATAGCTGCCGACCAGATTATTGTACGGAGGCACTTCATAACTATCATAGTGGGTGTTGGTTAAATTTAACGGTACTAAAATTCGTTCTCTGACTTCGTCTTCTAGTAATCCCCCGGTTAATTTTTCGACGATCAAGCCTAAAATAGTATAATTGCTTTTTGAATAGGCATAGCCCTCTCCCGCTATTCCTGTGGCGGCATGACTATCACGGGTTATATATTTTAACACTTCATCTTTTGCCCAGTGATATTTAGGGTTCATTTGTACGCCGCGACCATGCCTTGCCCAGATGTCATCTTTGTCCCATGAAAATATTCCGCTGGTGTGATTAAGAAGTTGGTAAAGGGTCGCCTTATCAGCATTTTCAATATTGGCGACAGGATCACCAAGAATTGATAAAGGAGTATCATTTAAATCAACGAAGCCTTCCGCGGCTAGCTGCAGGATTACCACGCCAACAAATTGATTGCTTAGATCGCCAATACCAAAAAGATGGTTTTGTGAAATAGCCTGACGGTCTTCTAAATTGGAAAATCCGGCAGAACCTGACCAAACCAGGCCGTCTCTGTTGGCAACGGCAACTGAAATGCCGGGAAGCGGATTTGCGATTATACTTTCAAGGGCTTCGTTCATTTGCCTGTCAATTTGTAGCTGATCCTGAGCAGACACGGGCACTATTGAGGCTAGTAAAAAGCAACAGAGAGTAAATATGAGCTTAGGCGTGATTGAAGATCCCAAATTATCTCTCCTTGTTTCCGTTCGCATCCCAGACCTCAATATCGCCAAGATTAAGATCGCGAATATTTTGCTCTATTTTTTCAAGATCGCCGACGATTACCCATGTCATAGCATCGGGCCTGAGTGTTTCTTTTGCCGTTGATTGTAACAGCTCTGGCGTTAAGGATGCATATTTAACGCCTAATGTTTCGGCGTAATTATAGGGGCGGTTATAATGTTCATTGCTCATGATATAGTTGATCAGGCTGCCGTTTGTGGCAAAGCGACCAGGAAGGGGCAGCGTTCTGCCCTTAACCATTAAATCCAGCTCTTCCGCACTAGGCGGGGTACTATTTTGATAAGCTTTTATTTCGTTTACTATTTCGCGCATTGAAGCGGCGGTTTTATCGGTTTGAACTGATGCGCTAACTCTAAAAGATCTTTGCCTGATGGCCTGGCTAATTGAACTGCCAGCACCATATGACCAGCCTTTATCCTCGCGTAAATTCATATTGATACGTGAGGTAAATTCACCACCAAGAATATTATTCATGGCATTGATATTAAAGGCATTTTCATCCGTTGATGATGACACAAGGTGAGCGGCAATAATTATTGATTGCACTGACTGCGGCCGGTTAACAAGGATGATACGGGTTTTATCAGCATAGCTCGCATCGGTAAGGTTTTTATTTCCTTTTGACCGTTCTGGATCTTCCCAACTTCCAAAAGCTTTATTTAATTCTGCAGTAATTTCATCGATAGTTGTATCGCCTACCACATAGATTTTGGCATTATCCGGCCTGATCCACATTTCATGAAAATCAAGCAGGTCCTGACGGGAAATATTTTTGATCATTTCTTCTTTTTGGGCAATTGTCTTGCCACTATAAACATGGTCCGTACCGTAAAGCAGGGTAGAAAGAAGATTGCCGGCAATACTATTGGGGCTCATTTTGGCATTTTCCAGTGACGCCAGAGTGAGGGACCGGTCCCGCTCGATATCCTCAGTTTTGAAAGCAGGGTTTTGCACCACATCAGCCCATAGATCAATGGAGTCGGATAAGTTCTTTTTAAGGGCCGAGAGGCTGATATTTGAGCTATCGAGGCCATTACTAAAACCAATGCGCGCCCCAAGCATGGTTTTCTTGTCATCAAATTCCAGTGATGGCAAAGATTTCGTACCTTCATTCATATTGCCAAATGTAAACGAGGCTGTGCCGTCTTTTACGGCATGATCGGTAACGCGCCCCGCATCAAACCGCATCGCTAAAGTGACCGTTGGAACATTGTGTCTTTCGGCCAGGGTAACTTCGATGCCGTTATCAAGGGTCGCATGCTCAAGCGGGGGTAAAGTAATCTTGGCCTCTGACGTAAGCGCGGGCATTTCACTTCGGTCTGCTGAAGTTTCTGCTGTTTTGTAACTGCCGTAAGGAACGAGATTGAGTTTGTAAAAACCTTTAGTAAGCCATTTATTCATAACGGTCTTAATATCATTCAGGCTCGAAGCATTTTGCCAAGCCTGCTTTTTATGAATAAAGCCCGGATCATTTGCATATATAGCGCCGCTAGCAAGAACGCTGCCTTTACTGGAAATGCTTTCCATGGCGCGGATCATGCTGTTTTCTATAGTTGTTTTAACGCGGTTTAGTTCTTTTCTGGTGGGGCCTTTTTCCAGAAATTCGGCAAACATTTCTTCTATAATAGCGCTCATTTCATCAGGGTCTTCGCCGTATTTCAGTTCAGCTGAAATCATAAATATGCTTGAAAGCTCCCCGGGTATCACAGAGGCAGAACCGCTATTAATGCGTTCTTGTTCATGAACAAGGGTTTTATAAAGCCGAGAGTTTCTGCCGCCACCGAAAATATCTGCCGCAACTTCAAGTTCTGCATATTCTTTTGTTGTGCGCCCCGGCACGGCCCATGACCAGGTGAGGTAGGTTTGCGGCACATGATCTTCAAGTAGTTCATAGCGGTTTGTCTCGTGAACAGGCACCCATGATGTCATTTGACTAAGTGGTTGACTAGCCGGGATATCGCCAAAATATTTTTCCATCAACGATTTTGATGCTTCCACGTCAATATCACCGCTTAAAACTATTACGGCATTATTGGGCCCGTAATATTCCCTAAACCATTCTTTAACATCATCAATGGATGCATTATCAAGATCATCCATCGATCCGATGGTTGAGTGGTGGTATGGATGATCAAAAGGATATACGCCCTCATATATTTTATAATATAATTCGCCGCCCGGTCTGTTTTCGCCTTCGCGCTTTTCGTTTTTAACCACGTCGCGCTGTTCGGTTAGTTTTTCCTCGGCGATAGCGCCAAGCAAATGGCCCATTCTGTCCGATTCCATCCAGAGGATTCGGTCAAGTCCGCCAACAGGAACGGTTTGGTAGTAATTTGTTCTGTCCCTTGATGTTGTACCGTTTATGCGGCTTGCTCCAATTTCCTGTAAAGGTTTGAAGAAATCATCATCATAATTTTCACTACCGTTAAACATGAGATGTTCAAATAAATGGGCAAAGCCGCTTTTTCCAGCTGGCTCGTCCTTTGATCCCACATGATACCAAACATTAACGGCAACAATTGGCGCCGTTGGATCATTATGAACAATTACTCTAAGACCGTTACCTAGGGTATATTGCTCATAGTCAATCTTTACCGTATCATCAGCTGAGGCGGATGAAATCCAAAATATGATAACTATAAAAAAAGACGCAAAATTAAATTTCATTATGAGCTCCGATAAATAAATGTTGCAGCATCATAAGCATATTCGCCATATTAGACGAATAAAAAATTTGCAAACCTGATAGGCCTTATTGAATGATTAAAATATCAGACACGATATCCATTGACGAAGATGAAATTGAGATAAAGTTCATCCGCTCAACAGGCCCGGGAGGGCAGCATGTCAATAAAGTTGAAAGCGCGGTTCAAATTCGTTTTGATGCAAAACAATGTGGCACGATAAATGAAGCAATATTTGTCAGGCTTAAAAAGCTATCCGGTCAACGCATGACCGCAGATGGTGTCGTTATAATTACGGCAAACTCTACCCGCTCTCAAATTAGAAATAAAGAAGAAGCCATAGAGAGACTGGCCGAGCTTATTAAAAAAGCGTCAATTGTTCCTAAAAACCGCAAAAAAACAAAACCGTCATTTGCCTCAAAAACACGTAGACTTGAGGGTAAAAAGCGAAAAGGGAATTTGAAAAAACTGCGTGGTAAGAATATCAGCGAATAAATTATTCAGAAAGGGCTTTGCTTTCCTCAGCATCGTTGCCTGACCATGTGGGCATCGTGGCGTGATTTTCTGCTGTAATACCTGCTCTGAGTAGCACGAGGGGGATTGTAGAAAAGAGTATCTTTACATCAAGCGCCAAGCTGCAGTGGTCAACATACCACACATCAAGGATAAATTTCTGGTTCCAGTTAATGGAATTGCGTCCAGTGATTTGTGCCCATCCGCTAATGCCGGGACGTACTTCGTGGCGGCGCATTTGTTCCGCAGTGTAGCGTGAGGCATATTCGGCTATGAAGGGGCGTGGACCAATAAGGCTCATATCGCCGATTACCACATTCCATAATTGCGGAAGCTCATCAATGCTCCAGTCGCGAAGCAGCTTACCAAAACGTGTGAGGCGAAATTCATCAGGATGTAGTTTACCATTTTCATCAATACAATTGGTCATACTGCGGAATTTCCAAATTTTGAAAACTTCACCGTTATAACCTAGTCTGTCCTGAGTGAAAAAGATTGGGCTACCCATTTTACTTCTAATAAGGATAATGACGATCATGAGAAAAGGTGCCAGAAGGACAAGCGCAGCAACAGCACTTAAAAAATCAAACGATCTCTTCCAGAAATTTTTATAATTTAATTTATACACGGGCTTCCTAATATGTCCTCTGAATAGCCATGATAGACTTGCTAATCATTTTACAATCAGGTGTAATCTACAGATTATAAATTAATGTAACATTAATGGATGGCAATATTTTATTGAATATTTTCCATTTAATTCAAATATCTAGCTTAATAAGTTAGAATTTACCTCAGTTTTTGCTTTTAAGTGCTTGGTTAATAAGGTCTATGAATTTATCTTTACCATATAGCGCAATGAAGGATCCCATACGGGGCCCTTCTTTTTGACCAAGCAATATTTCATAAAGGGCACCAAACCACTCACGAAGATTTTCATATTCATGCTCTTTGCCGACCGAAAACACGATGGTTTGTATATCGCTTGCTTGCGTTTCTTCAGGAAGCGCCTCAATTTCACTCTTTAATGAATTTAGAGCGGCGGCTTCACTGGCTGTTGGGGCGCGGTAATTTTTGTTGGGTTTTACGAAATTTTCATAATAGACCAATGCATATCCCGCCAATTGGTCAAGCAGCGGATATTGTTGCGGGCTTGCACCAACTGAATAGCTACTGATAAAGCCCCAAAGGGTTTCTTTATTTTCCGCGTTACTAGCGCTGACCAGATTAAGCAGAAGCGCGAAAGTTACTGGCACTTTTTCAGTCGGCGGGGTGTCACCATGGATATGCCAGATCGGGCTAGCGTATTTTTGCTTGCCTTCAAGTTCTGGATATTTCGCTAAATGATTTAGATATTCATCCACCGTTTTTGGTATCACATCAAAAAAGAGTTTTTTAGCTTTTCTGGGCGATTGATACATATAAAGGGAAAGACTTTCCTGAGTGCCATATTCAAGCCACTGTTCCATGGAAATGCCGTTACCTTTGGATTTTGAAATTTTTGAGCCATCTTCATCAAGAAAGAGCTCATAACTTAATCCTTCGGGTGGGGTGCTTCTTAGAATTCTTGTAATGGCCGATGAAAGTTTCACGCTTTCACTTAAATCTTTTCCGGCCATTTCATAATCGACGCCAAGACCAACCCAGCGCATGGCCCAGTCTGCCTTCCACTGCATTTTACAGTGACCACCGGTAACGGGAACCGTCACGGGGTCGTTAGATTGCTCGTCAATATAAGTAACGGTTCCCTTTTCAAGGTCGCGTTCAACAATTGGAACTTGCAGCACGGCGCCCGTACGCGGACATAGTGGCAAAAAAGGGCTATATGTTTTGCGGCGCTCTTCACCAAGCGTGGGAAGGATCACATTCATAATATTATCATAGGCACCGAGCATTTTTAACAGGGTCTGATCCATAGACCCGCTTGTGTAAGCTTCGGTGGCACTGATAAATTCATAATCAAAGTTAAAACTATCAAGGAAGTTGATCAGTCTTGCGTTATTATGTTGGGCGAAACTTTCATGAGTGCCAAACGGGTCGGGCACTTTTGTTAGTGGAAGACCTAGATGTTCTGCAAGCATTTCCTGATTGGGAAGATTGTCGGGTACTTTGCGAAAACCGTCCATATCATCTGAAAAACAGATAATTTTGGTTTTCTGCCCCGTAATAAGTTCAAAAGCATTGCGAACCATAGTTGTGCGCGCCACTTCGCCAAAGGTACCAATGTGTGGTAAACCTGACGGCCCGTAACCGGTTTCAAAAAGAACATAGTCTTTTTCATTACCGGACCTTTCAAGCCGTTTAATCAGCTTTTCAGCCTCCTGAAATGGCCAGGCTTTACTCTCAAGTGCAAGTTTAATATTTTCTGGTGATGAAGACATCGTTTCTGCTTTCAAAAATCGCTTATTTCAAGGCTTCATAAGGCTAAATAGGGTATAGGTCAACAGATCATTCTATAGTTAATGCATAATATAGACTATTTTTGCTTTTCGTTATAAAAGAGGCTGGTTATAGTCAACTAATATATGATAATTGAAAAAGCTATATGACAAGCTCACTTTATAAGTTTCCAAATCCTGACGAAATGCTTTCAAAACTACCGGCGCTGGTGGTAGGTCCGCTCGGCGGTGTCATAATGACACCTGACGGGGAACTGGAAATATATGATATTGTGCAGCTTCGTAAAATTGTCAGCGATCATGACTTTCTGGTTTGCAACTTACCCGTTGTTTCACGCAGACTTGGGGTGGATTTAAAAAGATGCTTTGATGTTCTCGAGCTTTTTGCCTTTACTAGACCGGCAGAGTTTTGTCTTCCACTTCCGCTTGGTCTGGCCTTAGCGCTGGGTATGCAGCCCATGGGAGACAGTATAGAAGATGAAGCGGCGGTCCTGCTCAGAAGCGTTCAGATGTTATTTTCTGAGCTTATCCACCCTGAATATAAATATCCCGAAGGGGCAAAATCCATTGCGTTTAATATGGCCGAGGCGGGATGGCGATGGGGGCCGCTTATTATGGGGGCCTTCGGTAACGTAGAGCGTCAGGAACAATATCAGGTTTGGCATCACCTGTCCGAATGGGAAGAAAAAGCGCCTCCACCCCCGCCTGGTCAGGACCGAGTTACAAGCGTTGAGGCGACTGATCGATTATCAGCGCTTCTTGGCGAGAATGCAGAGCAGCGCCAGGGGCAAGTTGAATATGCTGCCAGTGCAGCGCAAGTATTTGATATGCCTGAAATCGAAGATGAGCCTACACTGGTTTTATCAGAAGCGGGCACCGGCATTGGAAAAACTCTTGGCTATATTGCCCCGTCAAGCCTATGGGCGGAAAAAAATGGCGGAACGGTATGGCTTTCAACTTATACCAAAAACTTACAGAGACAGCTTGATCAGGAGCTGGACCGGCTCTATCCAAACCCAGAGCTTAAAAAGCAAAAAGTAGTGATCCGCAAAGGCAGAGAAAATTATCTTTGTCTGTTAAATTTACAGGAAATTACGGTCACCGCAGCACAGCAACAGGGTAAAATTCTTTTAGGTCTGGTTGCAAGATGGGCGCGTTATAGCCGTGATGGCGATATGGTTGGTGGTGATTTTCCGGCTTGGCTCGGTGAAACTTTTGGTGCCGGCCGGCTTTCCCAACTCACCGACCGGCGCGGTGAATGTGTTTATTCTGCCTGCAGTCATTATAAAAAATGCTTCATCGAAAAAGCACAGAGAAAAGCCAAACAGGCCAATCTGGTAATCGCTAATCATGCGCTTGTTATGGTGCAAAGCGCGACCCGCCACGGTGAAGCGGACCTGCCAACACGGTATGTTTTTGATGAAGGACATCATATCTTTGATGCGGCGGATAATGTTTTTTCTGCTCATCTTACCGGTCAGGAAGGGCTGGAACTCCGGCGTTGGATCCGCGGCGCTGAAATTCAGAACAGACGCGCCAAAGGATTAAAAGGTCGGCTAGATGATCTGATCGCTGATGAAGAAGAGGCCGGGCAGTATTTAAGTAAGGTTTACGCGGCAGCGGCTTGCCTTCCCGCAGATGGTTGGCATAATAGAGTTACCGAAGGCGATCCGTTTGGGCCAACGGAAAAGTTTTTATCACTCGTCAGAAGACAAATTTTCGCCCGCACTCAAGGTCAAGGTGACTTTCATTCAATAGAAACCTTTACATTAAATCCGGTCGAAGGCTTAAAAGAAGCGGCGGGCGAGTTAAAACTTGCCCTTGACGATCTTATAGGACCTTTAAAAAGATTATCTGCGCTTCTATTAAAAAAGCTAGATATGGAAGCAGATGAGCTTGATAGCGCGACCCGAAACAGGCTCGAATCAGTTTCGAGAAGTATAACAAGACGCAGTGAAATTATATCAGAAGGCTGGCATCAGATGCTTGACGGCTTTTCAACTGATTTGGCGCCGGATGAAAAATTTGTCGACTGGTTTGAGCTAAGCCGTATAGGGGGCCGCGAACATGATGTGGGAATGTATCGCCACTGGATTGATCCGAGTCTGCCATTTGCCAATATAGTTCTTAAGCCATCCCACGGCGCACTTATTACATCGGCAACCCTCAGAGATCGGCTTTCCGACAATCAAAACCCGGATATAGAATGGAACAGTGCGGAGATTAGAACCGGGGCAGCCCACTTCATTAATCCGCCGGCCAGATATAGCCTTAAATCACCATTTGATTATGAAAAGCAGGCTAGAGTGTTTATTGTCAATGACCTGAATATCAGATCCATTGACCAATTGGCGGCGGCTTACCGCGAGCTTTTCCTTGCGGCGGATGGCGGCGCGCTCGGCCTGTTTACCGCCATAGGAAGATTAAAAGAAGTTTATTCAAGACTAATCCTGCCTATGGAAGAAGCACACATGCCTATTTTTGCCCAGCATGTGGATCCGATTAACGTGGCAACCCTTATTGATATATTCAGGACGGTGGAAAATAGTTGTCTGCTTGGCACCGATGCGGTTCGCGACGGGGTCGATGTGCCAGGAAATTCGCTCAGGCTTTGTGTGTTTGACAAGGTGCCCTGGCCGCGTCCAACCATACTTCATAAAGCACGGCGCGAGCATTTTGGCAAACGGACTTATGATGATCTGATTACAAGACTTCGCATGAAACAGGCCTTTGGCAGACTTATTCGCAAAAAATCTGATAAGGGTGTATTTGTCATGCTTGATGGTGCTACACCGACCCGGCTGCTGAGCTGCTTTCCAAAAGGAGTGCCTGTTGAACGATTAGGCCTTGCAGAAACGATAAAAAAAGTAGATGGTTTTTTGCATGAAAGCTGATTGACAATTATTTAATCAAGTGCAATTGTGATCACAAATTTTTAAAGGAAGAAAATAATGGAAACAAAAGCAGCCGTGGCCTTTAAAGCTGGCGCCCCCTTAAGTATTGAAACGGTAACTTTAGACGGGCCAAGAGCCGGTGAAGTTCTTGTGGAATTAAAAGCAACCGGCGTTTGCCATACGGATGCATTTACCCTATCGGGGGATGATCCTGAAGGGGCGTTTCCAGCTATTCTTGGCCATGAGGGTGCTGGTGTGGTCGTTGAAATTGGTGACGGCGTGACGTCAGTTGAAGTGGGCGATCATGTGATACCGCTTTATACCCCGGAATGCCGCGAATGTGATTATTGTCTTCATCCAAAAACCAACCTGTGTCAAAAAATTCGCGAAACCCAGGGAGCGGGCCTGATGCCGGACGGCACGAGCCGCTTTAAACTGGATGGCGAGCCGATCCTTCATTATATGGGCTGCTCGACTTTTTCAAATCATACGGTGCTTCCGGAAATTGCCTTGGCGAAAGTGCGCAAAGACGCTCCTTTTGATAAAATCTGCTATATTGGTTGCGGGGTAACCACGGGCGTTGGCGCGGTTGCGTTTGATGCTAAGGTGGAGCCGGGCTCAAACGTTGTGGTCTTTGGCCTTGGCGGTATTGGGCTTAATGTTATTCAGGGCGCGCGGATGGTTGGTGCCAATAAAATTATTGGTG
>Ga0233449_1002123_pt1 | contig 16327 bp, 15 predicted proteins | sample SI_124_October20_FD_183012 | JGI IMG/M metagenome (GOLD analysis project Ga0233449, IMG submission 183012) | Seawater microbial communities from Saanich Inlet, British Columbia, Canada - SI_124_October2016_200_MG | ecosystem: Environmental > Aquatic > Marine > Inlet | place: Canada: British... | reverse complement strand
CAGAGGTTTTGGGGTGATAAAGATGCTAAGCAATGCATCTAGTTATTTGAATGGAGCTATTATTCCTGTAGATGGCGGAAGGACGTCTTGGTAGTCAATAGCCTGATTGAATAATTATATTTTTTACTGTATAAAACTATAAAAGTTTGGCTCAGGTTTTTAAAAATAACAGCAAGTTTATATATGATTAATAACATATTAGGTAAGTACAAATGGACCTTGTGCGGTGTTAATTATTTGTTAGCTAGCAAAGATGGCAAGAAAACAAGTAGCTACAATAATATTTTTGTTATCTATTCAGTGTACATAAGGTCATTATTTAGACTGATTTTTTATTTTGTAGAGCAATTTTTCATAAAAATTGATGATAATTACATAGTAAAAGACCATATTGTTTTGGAGGTAGATAAATCATATAGGCATAAAAATTTATATAGATTAGGGCTAAGTGAATCAAAAATAACTAAAATTAAAGTCTTCAACCGTGCAGATACCATGAAGTTCCAGAGAGTTGGTGTAGGTGAATTATTGAGGCAGTTTGTTATTACACTGTCTGAATTTAATTACATGATATCATCGCATCAAAAATATGAAATAAAGATAAATATAATACGTAATGCCCCATTATTTATACCGATTTATACATACTTATTTTGTTTTTTTAAAAAGATTAAGCGTGCCAACCCAAAATGTGTTGCATACACAGGTGGAGGGATATCTATAGCTACTAATGCTTGCATATCAGCAGGTATCAGTAGCACTTATTTAGCGCATGGGTCTATTGAGAAGGTGTATTATGCAGCATTTCCAAATTTTTCGTCAGTATATGTGTATAGCGATGAAGAAAAAAAGTATTTAGAAAGTACTCAGATAAGTGCAAATATTTATGTTTATCCATATGATTATTTGAATAAACATAATAAGTTGGTTATACTTTTCCTTAACATAGAGCTAGCAAACGACTATACTGCTCTAACTAAATTAGTGAATTTCTTTAAATTTTTTAAATATCATGTGTATGTAAAAATACACCCTGTCGATAATTACAATACAGATCTAAAAGACTGGATCAGAAATCTTAATTTACAGGTTATTGATAATAAAAAATATTGGGACGCATCAAGCATTATTAAGCATCTAAAACCTAGTTATACAATAGGGTCTCTTAGCACGTCATTATGTGAATCTTTGAAAATGGGCGTGATTCCTATTAATATTCCAAGTGTCCCCGCTGATTATTATGAATTTTGGAGGGATGCTTTGGTTTATCCAACTGAAAAAAGAGCGTTATCATGGACTTCAGAAAAAGATATTATTAGGTCAATTATTTCAGAAGAGGTTTTATATAGTGATATTTTGGAATTATTAAAAAATAGATAGCACATTGATTAAAAAGAATACAAAACGCATACTAGTAATAATTGATTCATTGGGATATGGAGGTGCAGAGCGCCTACTAGTCTCTTTGTTGCCAAGGATCGCACGTGATGGTTTGCATGTAGATGTTGTGACATTGCTGATAGATATTTCTTTAATGCCAGAATTAGAGAAAGAAAAAATAAATGTAATGCCGTTGAATGCTACTAACAGATGGTCTTTTTTTAAAATATTAAAAGATCTTAGAAAAATTGTAAAAGGCAATAGTTATGATGTTGTATGGGGACATCTTTATTTTGGAAATCTTTACTCAGCTACATTGGGGTACTTATTTCCAAAACTGAGGGTAATTTGGACGCTTCACTCCCCTGGATATAGCAACAACCCTCAAAAAAAATTTAAGCATAAAGTAAAAGTGTGTATTGAGAAATTCATGGGTCACAATAGGGTTAATCATATAGTCGCAGTTTCTAAAGCAGTTTCGAATGATTACAGGCATACCACCAAATGGAAATCAATATCTGTTATTTATAATGGCATAGATTTTTCTAAGTTTCCAACAGTCATATCTAAAAAAGTAGCCTCAAACACTAGGGCTAAGTATGGAATAAAAAAATCAGACATCTTGGTCGTTACTCCCGGTCGATACGCTCCTGAAAAAGGGCATAAATTTATGATTGAGGCATTAGAAATACTAAATACTAAATATAAGATACAAGCGCAGTGGATTTGTGTTGGTAGCGGTAATTTTAAGGAGCATATCGATAAGTTGGCGAAGTCTAGTAATTCAAATGATAATATTCATTTATTAAACGCCTTGCCTCATCAAGACCTACTCTCATTGGTCCAGTCTTCAGATCTAGTTGTCATACCGTCTATTAGAGAGCCTTTTGGAATTATAGCTGTTGAATCAATGGGGCTAGGAATTCCAACCATGGTGTCGTATGTCGATGGTTTGAGAGAGGTTTCTTTTGGCGATATTGAGTCACCTAATAATATTAGGCCATGCAATAGTGTGGATATGGCTAAGAAAATTTTTGTTATGCTAAACGATAAAAAGATTAGAGAGAAGTTAGTTGTTTTTGGTAAAAATAGAGCTATAGATTTATTCGATATACAAAAATCTGCCGATAAGTGGAGTGATCTTTTGAATAAGGTGTAAGATTTATATAATTCAACTAGTTGTTTGAATTAAGAAAATGTTAATTTACAAAATAGAAAAGTATTGATATATGAAAGCTGTTATTTTAGCCGGTGGGCTTGGTACACGTATTAGTGAAGAGACAGATATAAAACCAAAACCCATGATAGAAATTGGCGGCAAACCAATTCTATGGCATATTATGAAAATGTACTCCACTCATGGCATTAATGATTTTGTAATATGTTGTGGTTATAAGGGGTATGTTATTAAGGAATATTTTGCCAATTACTTTCTTCATCAGTCAGATGTAACCTTTTGTATGAAAAAAAATTCTATGGAAGTACATCAGAAGCGTGCAGAGCCGTGGATGATTACTTTGGTTGATACAGGTGATAATTCTATGACAGGTGGAAGATTAAGTAGAGTTGCAGAATACGTAAAAAATGAAGAGGCTTTTTGTTTTACTTATGGTGACGGAGTATCAGATGTAAACATTACAAAGCTAATAGAATTTCATAAAAAACACGGTAAAGATGCAACGCTTACAGCTGTATACCCACCAGGTAGGTTTGGTGCATTAGATATACAAGATAATCAAATAAAACGATTCACAGAAAAACCTAAAGGTGATGGCGCCTTGATTAATGGTGGTTTTTTTGTACTTTCCCCAAAGGTCTTAGACAGAATTTCTGGTGATGATTGCACTTGGGAGCAAGAGCCGTTAAAAGGCCTGGCTAAAGACGACAATCTGATGGCCTTTACACATGAAGGGTTTTGGCAGCCTATGGATACATTAAGAGATAAAGTGTATCTGCAAGAGCTATGGGATGAGGGTAACGCCCCTTGGAAAACTTGGTAATTAAGAGTGATTGATCGAGCATTTTGGCAAGGAAAGCGCGTTTTCTTAACAGGCCATACTGGCTTTAAAGGGAGTTGGCTTTCTTTGTGGCTGGCTTCACTTGGTGCAGAAGTTAAAGGCTATGCACTCAACCCGCCTACTTCTCCCTCTTTGTTTGATGAGGCAAAAGTTGGCAAAGTGATTGACTCTCAAATTGGCGATATTAGAGACCAAGACGCACTCTACGAGAGTATGCTTGAGTTTAATCCCGACATATTAATACATATGGCAGCACAACCATTGGTGAGATATTCTTATGATGCACCAATTGAAACATATGAAGTGAATGTTATTGGCACTGCTAAAGTATTAGAAGTAGCACGAAGCTGTTCTACTTTAAAGGCCATCGTCAACATTACAACTGACAAATGCTATGAGAATGATGAACGCTCTCAAGGCTATAAAGAAGATGACCCGATGGGTGGTCATGATCCGTATAGCAGTAGCAAAGGTTGTGCAGAGTTAGTCGCCTCAGCTTATAGACGTTCTTTTTTACAAGAGCAAGGTATAGGCCTGGCTTCAGTAAGAGCGGGCAATGTGATTGGTGGGGGTGACTGGGCAGATGATAGACTGATTCCAGATATTTTGAGATCCTTTGAAAAGAGTGAGCCTGTGGTTATTCGCAACCCTAAAGCTACACGACCGTGGCAACATGTTCTAGAGCCATTGTCAGGATATTTAATTTTAGCTGAAAAACTTTATAAAAATCAAAAAGAATATGCTGAAGGCTGGAATTTTGGACCAAATGAGAAAGACGTTAAGCCGGTAGACTGGATTTTAGATAAAATGATTTTAAAATGGCCTGATACCAGCTGGCAGCTTGATCAAAATTCTAGTCCTCATGAGGCGGGTTTTTTGAAGTTAGATATTACAAAGTCTGAGTCCAAACTTGGTTGGAAGCCAGTATGGGAATTAAGTTATACATTAGATAAAATTATTAGCTGGCATAAAGCTTGGCTTAATAAAGAAGATATGCAAGCCGCATGTCTAGCAGAAATTGAAGAATATACTAAAGATATGAACAATGAAAACCACTGAAGAATTAAGATTAGAAATCGCAGGGCTTGTTCAAGAATTTTCGGATTTAAAATATACAGAAAAAAAATTTAAGCCAGGTAGAAGTGTTGTGCCGCCATCTGGCAAGGTGATAGGGGCGACCGAGTTGCAATATATGGTTGATGCGTCGTTAGATGGGTGGCTAACTACTGGGCGTTTTAATAGAAAATTTGAAAAAGAATTGTCTGAGTTTATCGGTATCAAACACCTAATTACGGTTAATTCAGGCTCATCCGCTAATTTGGTTGCCTTTGCTACTTTAACTTCTCCAAAATTAGGCGATAGAGCTATTAAAAAAGGCGATGAAGTAATTGGGGTTGCCGCAGGCTTTCCTACGACGGTGAATCCAATTGTGCAGTTTGGTGCTATTCCAGTATTTGTTGATGTTGATTTGGAAACGCATAATGTAAATACCGATTTAATTGAAGCTGCCATATCGTCAAAGACTAAGGCCATTATGCTCGCACATACTTTGGGCAATCCGTACAACTTAGAAAAAGTTAAAGCACTATGCGATAAACACAAACTTTGGTTAGTTGAAGATTGTTGTGATGCCTTGGGTGCAAAATACAATAGCCAACATGTCGGTACATTTGGTGATATTGCTACTTGTAGTTTCTATCCAGCACACCATATTACTATGGGTGAAGGCGGCGCTGTATTTACCAATAGTTCTGAATTGATAACGATTGCTGAGTCGTTTAGAGACTGGGGTAGAGATTGTTACTGTGATCCAGGCTGCGACAATACCTGTGAAAAACGATTTGAACAGCAATTAGGTAGCTTACCAAAAGGGTACGATCACAAATACACTTATTCACACCTTGGTTACAATCTCAAGATTAGTGATATGCAGGCTGCTTGTGGATTGGCTCAGCTTGAGCGTTTGCCAGAGTTTATTAAAAAGCGCAACGAAAACTTTGCCTATCTTAAAAACAAATTAGTCGGCTTGACTGAGTTTATTGACTTGCCAGAAGCCACTAAAAATTCAGAGCCTTCATGGTTCGGCTTCCCCATCACTTTAAAAGACAATATTGACAGAGTTGCTTTTACTAAATACTTAGACGAGCATAAAATTGGCACCCGATTATTGTTTGCAGGAAATCTGACAAGACAGCCGTATTTCGAAGAAATTGAATATCGTATTGTTGGCGATTTAATTAACACTGATATTACCATGAGTCAGACATTGTGGCTCGGAATATACCCTGGCTTAGGGGAAAGTCAGTTGGATTATATAGCTAAAAAGCTTGAAGAATTTTTGGAATAGGATTTTAAATTATACAAATGAAATTTGATCCAAGAAAAATAAGAAAGACAGTCTTAGATATGGCTTATGCCGGCTCTACAGTACATATTGGCTGTGCGTTTTCAATTGTTGAACTTCTATCAGTTTTGTATAGAAATTATTTACGCTATCCCGAGAACGACCCTCTTAATAAGGGCCGCGATTATTTTTTACTCAGCAAGGGTCATGGAGTAATGGCACAATATGCCTGTATGCTCGAATTAGGCTGGCTATGTGATGATGATATTTCAAATTATTTCTCTGATGGTAGCAATCTAAAGGGTTTGAGTGATTCTCGTATTCCAGGTATTGAAGTGACCTCAGGCTCATTAGGGCACGGTTTTTCTGTTGGCGTGGGTTTGGCAATGGGTGTAAAGTTACATAAGACAGGTCAGAAAACATATGTATTGGTAGGTGATGGCGAGATTAATGAGGGTCCTATTTGGGAGGGCGCCCTTTTTGCCGCTCATCATAATTTAGATAATTTTATGGTTATTGTTGATGAGAATGGTTTTCAAGCAATGGGCAGTACTCAAGATATTATAGCTCTTGGCTCAATTCAGTCTAAATTTGAGAGTTTTGGATTTGAAGCAATAACTATTGATGGGCATGATGAAATAGCTATCAATAAGGCAGTCTCAGACCTTTGGAGAAGTAATAAGCAAAAACCTAAAGCCTTGATTGCAAGAACTGTCAAAGGTAAAGGTGTGGACTTTATGGAACATGATAATAGTTGGCATTACACTCGCCTCAATCAAAAAAGCTATCAGAGGGCCATATTGTCAATTGACAGTGGAAATTTATGAGAAACGCTCTTTCTGATGCATTAGTTAGCCTGGGTAAGAAAGACCCGAGGATTTTACTTCTTACCGGTGACCACGGATATGCTCTGTTTGATGATTTTCGTCGAGAGTGTACAGAGCAATACATTAATGCAGGAATTGCTGAGCAGAATATGGTGGGATTAGCGGCAGGGTTAGCTCGTTCAGGATTTAGACCTATTGTTTATGGATTAAGTGCATTTATACCAATTCGTGTGCTTGAACAAGTAAAACTTGATGTTGCTCATGATCAACTTCCAGTTATATTTATTGGTGATGGTGCAGGTTTTGTCTATAGTCACCTAGGTACAAGTCATCAATCTACTGAAGATATAGCATGTAGTCGTGCCGTTCCTAATTTATCAGTTTATTCTCCAGCCGATAGATTTGAATTAACGCAGTGTTTAATGACAGCTTATCAAGAAAAATCACCAGTATATTTGCGTATTGGAAAAGCTGATCGTGGCGATGTTCATCAATTACCAATCGACATAAAACCTGGAAAATTAATTAAAGTAAGAACGACAAGGAAAAGCAAATATTCGTTTATAGCCACAGGCTCTATGGTGGTGACTGCAATAGATGTCGCAGATAAATTAAACATTGATATAGATATTTGGAGTGTGCCATTCATTAAGCCAATTGACCATTTGACAGTTGAAGAAATTTGCCATAATAGTGAAGCAATTGTGGTGTTTGAAGAGCATTCTAAATATGGAGGCCTCGGCTCTTTGATTTCTGAAATATCATCATCGTCTTATCCTATAAAGATATTGCAGATAGCTGTTAATGATTGCTTTTCTCAGAAATGTGGAACATATGAATATTTATTGCAAGAACATGGATTAGATTTTTCAACAGTTTATACAAAAGTCTGCAGTTTTTTACAGGATTTATAGATGAGAATAGCGATTCTAGGTGCAACTAGCCAAATAGCACAGGATTTAATCTTGTCTTTTTCAAAGAATCAAGACTATGATTTTTCGCTTTTTGGCCGTAATGTAGAATTATTAGAAAAATGGACTAATAGTGAAAACTTGAGTGAAAAATATCAAGTTCAAGAGTATTCTGAATTTGGCAATCATCTAAAATACGATGTGATTATTAATTTTGTGGGAATTAGTGACCCTGCAAAAGCTCAAAAAATGGGAAGTGATATTTTTAAGGTAACTGAGCAGTATGATGATATGGCGCTTGAGTACCTTAAACAACATAAGAAAACTAAGTATATATTTTTGAGTAGTGGTGCGGTTTATGGTGGTAATTACCAAGAGCCTGTCGACAAGGAAACAGTTGCTACGATAGATATTAATAACCTTAAATCAACTGATTGGTACACACTCGCTAAACTATATGCAGAAGCTAAACATAGGTCATTATCTGACTTATCTATTATTGATGTTAGGGTATTTAATTATTTTAGTCATAGACAAAATATGGATGCTCGATTTTTGATTACGGATATTATTCGCGCCATTAAAAATAAAGAAGTATTTAAAACTTCACCAGATAATATTGTTAGAGATTTTATTACTCCACCAGATTTTTACAACTTAATTCAAGTAATTATTGACACTAAATATATAAATATAGCGCTGGATTGTTATACAAAATCTCCTATTGAAAAATTTGATTTATTGGCTGAGTTATGTGGTAAGTTTAATCTACAATATCAGATTAATAAATCAGTTGATATTGTGAACGCTACAGGTGCCAAGATAAATTATTATTCATTGAGTAAGACGGCAGGCAGCATTGGATATATACCTGAAACAACGTCACTAGATGGTATTGTCAATGAAATTGATTCTATAGGTCTAAAGTTTGATATTAATTAGTATAATTACTGGATATTTTTTTTAAAATGCATAAGGAAAATACACAACCATTAGTGTCAATTATTATTCCATGCTATAACTATGGTGAGTATATTGAAAAATGTGTACAAAGTGCCTTAGATCAGACTTATGAGAATATTGAAGTTATCATAGTTGATAATGGGTCTACAGATAATAGCTTTGAAAAAATAAATTTATTCTCTAGTAATAAAAAAGTTAGAATAATTGAATTAAAAGAAAATATCGCTCCAGGAACCAAAGGAAAATCTGCTGTTGGTATTGCAATTAACAAGTCTAGTGGTAAGTATATAAGTATATTGTATGCAGACGATTGGTATCTTCCAAAAAAAATAGAAAAACAAATTGATTTGTTTAATAAGAGTTCTGGCTCAGTTGGTGTTGTCTATTGTCATGGTTATCGATACATTGAAGAAAGCAAAGAGATGATAGAGTGGAAGGTGCAGTCAGTTAGAGGATATGTGTTTAAAGATTACTTATCAAAGGGTGATGTTGTGATACCGATATCGCCACTTATTAAGAAATATTGTTATGACATAATAGGATTGAATAATATATGGACCGGCTCTGAGTATGATTTTTTTATCATGAGTCAGTATATTAATTTTGATTATGTTGATGATTATTTGGTTGTAATGCGTGAGCACAGTGATAATGATGCAAAGAATACAATTTCAGTATACAAAAGAGTAAAAAAATACCATAGTATTATGCTGAAAGATCCGAATACTCGGTTAAGGGCTGGCTGGCTAATAAAAAGAAGAGTTGCAGTAGATATGCTTTCATATGGATTAGAATTTATATCTTCCCTCGATGCAAGGCATGGAAGAGAGGCTATTTTTAACTCTATAAAAACTTATCCCATATATATATTAAGACCGAAAGCCATATTGTCAATATGTTTATCATTTTTACCGCTTAATATTTTAAAATTTATATTGAAAAGGTTTAAAAAAAATTAAAGAGTTGTTTGTCAAAATACTCATCTTTATTTTGTAAATAACTAGATTTAAATAAACAGTGAAAAAAAAGAACATTGAAAATAAAGTAAAATTAATAGGAGGTTTAACATAATGAGCAATATGCAAAAATATTTTAAAGAGTATTTCTCTAAAATTAAGACAGGGCTAAATTTTATCGATTATTATCAGATGGATAAGTTAGTTGATTTAATAGAAAAAACCAAAAAAACAGGTAATAAAATAATAATTGCTGGCAATGGTGGTAGTGCTTCTCTTGCAAGTCATTTGATGGTTGATTTCACTAATGCCGCCAAAATTAGAGCTGTTAATTTTAATGAACCAAGCATAATAACTTGTTTATCTAATGATTATGGGTATGAAAACTGGATATCTAAAGCGCTTGATTTTTATGCTGATCCAGGTGATGTTGTTATTTTGATTAGTAGCAGTGGTCAGTCTAAAAATATGCTAGTCGGAGCAAAAAAAGCCAAATCTATGAATGTTAATGTCATTACCTTCAGCGGTTTTCTTGAAAATAACCCTTTGAGAATGTTGGGAGATATAAACTTTTGGGTAGATAGTAAAATTTATAATATTGTTGAGATGGTGCACAATATATGGCTACTTGCAATTGTTGACTATCTTGCCGATAAAAATAATGGAGTATCGTCTTGAGGTCAATAGTAACAGGAGGTGCTGGCTTTATAGGTAGCCATTTAGTAGATAAGTTGTTAGATATGAATCACGATATTGTTGTTTTGGACAACTTTAGTACTGGTCGTAAGGAAAATTTAAGCCATGTTGAAGGGAAAATAAAGTTAGTAGAGTGTGATTTATCTATTAAAGGCGACTGGGTTAAAGAATTTAATGGTGTTGACTGGGTTTTTCATTTAGCATCTCTTGCTGATATTGTTCCTTCTATTCAAAATCCTGAAGGATATTTTCGTTCTAATGTTGATGCTACTTTCTACGTGCTAGAAGCTGCAAGATATGCCAATGTTAAGCGATTTATTTATTCTGCATCTTCATCATGTTATGGTATTCCAGATGAATATCCAACTCCAGAAGGGTCGGATATTAGGCCACAATATCCTTATGCCTTAGCCAAACGAATGGGTGAAGAGTTGGTTGAACATTGGGCTCAACTATACAATTTTCCAGCTATATCATTACGTTTTTTTAATGTATACGGGACAAGATCTAGGACATCAGGAACTTATGGGGCAGTCTTTGGTGTATTTTTAGCGCAAAAATTAGCCAATAAGCCCTATACAATAGTTGGAGATGGTAATCAAACAAGAGATTTTACCTATGTAACTGATATCGTAAGTGCACTTATTGCTACTGCTGAAAGCGATAAGGTTAACAAGATATACAATGTTGGTAGTGATACTACGGTATCGGTAAATAAAATTGTAGAATTGCTTGGTGGCGATAAAGTTAATATTCCTAAAAGACCAGGTGAACCTGATTGCACTTATGCAGATATTTCAAAGATTAAGAGAGATATTGGATGGCATCCTACTATTTCTATTGAAGAGGGTGTTGAAAAAATTCTTGAAAATATTGCTTATTGGAAAGAAGCAACTGTATGGAATCCCGACTCTATTTCTGAAGCAACCGAAGATTGGTTCAAGTATTTAGATAAATAATTTAGTGAAAGGCATAAAAGCTCTATTACTTGCTGCAGGATTTGGTACACGACTTAAGCCTTTAACCGATATTTGGCCAAAATGTTTAATGCCAATACAAGGTAGGCCATTATTGGAGTACTGGTTAGGAATTTTGCAGAACTCAGGTATTGACAATGTTTTGGTAAATACACATTATCTTTCTAAGCATGTAGAAAGATTTCTAAGTCAATCACATTTTTCTAATTGGGTAAAATCAGTGTATGAGGATAATCTTTTCGGAACGGCTGGAACCATAAGGAATAATATAGATTTTTTTGAAAACAGCACTATATTGCTTGCACATGCAGACAATTGGACTTGTTGTGATTTTTCTGACTTTCTGCACTATCACCATAATAAAAGACCTAAAGATACAGTTATGACTATGATGACATTTACATGTTCTAATCCATCAGAATGCGGCATTGTAGAGTTGAATAGTGATGGCGTTGTTGTCGAATTTCATGAAAAAGTTCAAAATCCACCCGGTAAATTAGCTAATGCAGCGGTTTATTTGATAGAGTCAGAAGTTATTGAATGGATAGTGAACAATCCAAAAGTTACTGATTTCAGCACTGAAGTTCTCCCTCAATTTGTAGGTAAAATTGCTACGTGGGAGAATGAAAAAATTCATAGAGATATTGGAACAGTTGAAATGCTGAGAGAGGCTCAAACAGATGAGTGTGAAAGGCCAGTATGGGGTATTAATAATCTATGGCAACAAAATTTTTTGGATAATCCCATACACGATTTTATAGATAAATAATATGAGTATTAACAATAAAATAGTTTCTATTAATAATTCTGTATTAAGTGCAGACAGTGTTTCACTTTGCTATGGTCACTTTAATCTGACTCATCCTGGACACCTTCGTTATTTACAGCATGCTAAAACCTTGGCAGACAAATTGGTTGTTGCCATAATATCAGATAAGGAACTGGATGAAGATTCGTTTGGGCACCATTTTAGTGAAGAAGAAAGAGCTGAAAGTGTGATAAATCTACAAATTGTTGATTATGTGGTAATACTTAATGAAACCACTCTTGATGATTTGATTGACGCTATAAAACCTAAGGCTTTAGTTTTAGGTAAAGAGTTTGAGCAAAAACAACCTAAGAAAATAAGCTTAGCAATAAGTACAGCTAACAAAGAAGGAAGTGTTAAATTCCATGCTGGTGAAGTTCATTATTTTAATTCTAATTTGCTGTATAGAAATGTGTCAGATATAGAGAGTAGCAATAGGAACAAATTAAATTCCATATGTAAAGACTATAATATTAATGTAAATAATTTAGAGGATAGATTAAATAACTTCTCCAATTCTAAATTAGTTGTAATTGGTGATACTATAGTTGATAACTATGTAGCGTGTGATGCCTTAGGCATGAGTGCCGAAGCTCCAGTTTTAGTAGTTAAAGAATTAGAGAATAGAGAATTTATAGGGGGGGCAGCAATTGTTGCTTCTCATGTGGCTGCGCTTGGAGCTAAGTGCCATTATATTAGTGTAGTTGGTGAGGACGACCAGTCTAATATGGTGTCTAAGTCATTAATAGATCAAGGTGTTTCTGCAGATCTTATTGTTGATACAAGTAGGCCTACAACGTATAAAACACGTTATATGGTTGAAAATCAAAAATTATTTCGTGTGAGTCGTATTAAAGATCATAAAATTTCAGAAGAAATAGAGCAAAAAATCATAAGTAAAATCACAGCATTAGCTCCTGATATTAATGGAATATTAGTTAGTGATTTTGTATATGGAGTTATTACACAAAATATACTGGATACAATTTCCAATTTATCTAAGCAATTTGATATAAAACTATATGGTGATTTGCAGTGTAGTAGTCAAGTTGGAAAAGTATCTAAATTTGATGGATTTGACTTGATAACCCCTACTGAGAAGGAATCAAGAATTGCACTGGATGATGATGAAAGCGGTATTGAATGGGTTGCAACTACGTTATTAAAGAGCACAAATTCAAAAAATATGCTTATGAAGCTTGGATCAGATGGTTTTATTGCATATAGTAGTAATCTTTCATACAGACAAGATTTTCCAGCATTATCAGTTAATCCTGTGGATGTAACTGGTGCAGGTGACTCATTGTTTGCTGCAATGTCAGTATCATTATCCTCTGGCGCTAGTTTAATAGAGGCATCTATAATTGGCACATTTATGGCATCTTTAGTTGTAAAAGAAGTTGGAAACATCCCTATTACAAATGATAGGTTAAATCAATACATGCTAGAAGTTTTAGAATGACTGCAAGAAGGAAAAATTATGAGCGATAAATTTTCGATAGACGGGCATAAGATGGCATATCATCCTGTAGAGGTTGCTAAATTATTAAGTGCAGAAAATGATGTGTTAAAACTACTTGACATTTATCCAATATACGTAGAAGTATCGCCAGTAGGGGCATGTAACCATCGTTGTACTTTTTGCGCTGTTGATTATATTGGCTATGAGGCAACTAATAGAATTGAAGCTGATGTGATGATGAGAGTATTGGAAGATATGGGCTCTAATGGTGTCAAAAGTATTATGTATGCGGGTGAAGGAGAGCCGTTAATACATAAACAGATTAACGAAATTGTTGCCAAAACTAAAGAAGTTGGCATTGATGTGTCATTTACAACTAATGCTGTTGCCATGAACGATCGTTTTATTGAGAACTCACTGCAGCACACTTCTTGGGTTAAAGTATCTCTCAATGGTGGTTCTGCAAAGAGTTACGCACAAGTGCACCAAACAAGAGAGATAGATTTTCAACGTGTTATTAACAACCTAAAGAAGGCAGTTGAATTTAGAAACAAAAATAAACTTAATTGCACGATAGGCGTCCAATCAGTATTGCTTCCAGAGAATGCAGATGAGATGGCAAATCTGGGAAAAATTATTCGTGATGAAATTGGAGCGGATTATTTTGTTATCAAGCCATTTTCACAAGAGCCTAGCAGTATCAACAAATTATACGAAGACATTGACTATCGGTCTATGACCTTACGTGCTAATGAAAAAAGACTCAAAGCATTGGAAACTGAGAATTTTAAAGTTAGTTACAGATCAGAAACCATGAGTAATTACCATGAAAATCAGGAAAATCGCTACACAACATGCTACTCTACGCCAATTTATATGGCTTATTTAATGGCTGAGGGATCTGTTTATGGGTGTAAAGACCATCTATTGGATCCTAATTTCTGTTATGGAAATATTAACAAAAATACATTTACTGAAATATGGAAAGGTGAACGTAGAAGGAAAGGGATTGAGTACGTATTAAACGAACTTGATATAAGTAAATGTCGTATTAATTGCAGAATGGATAAAGTTAATAGATATTTATTCGACTTGAAAGAAGGCAAAGTTGATCACATGAACTTTATTTAGAGCGCATAATTTTAAGATCATTATTCATTACATCATTACATGTTAATTGGACTTGATTTTGATAATACTTTAGCGCATTACGATAATGTATTTGCTATCGAGGCCAAAAAACTAGACTTAGTACCAAAAGAATGGAAAGGAACAAAGAGAAATTTAAAAAATAGACTCCATTCTATTCAGAATGGAGATAAACTCTGGCAAAAAATACAGGGTCAAGTTTATGGTCCGAGTATGCATAAAGCCAATTTATTTCCTGGCGTTGCCCGTTTTTTACTACGCTGTAAACTCCAAGGCCACACAATTTTGATTATTAGTCATAAAACTAGATATGGGCACTTTGATCCCACCAAGACACTGTTGCGTGAAGCTGCTTTAAGCTGGATGGACGATCAAGGTTTTTTTGATGATAGGATGTTTGGTCTTTCTAGGAAGAATGTGTTTTTTGAGGCTACTCGGCAAGAAAAGGTTGAGCGAATAGAGAGTCTTAATCTTGATGTTTTCGTAGATGATTTAGAAGAGGTATTTGCAGAGGAAAATTTTCCTAGTATTAAGAAAATACTTTTTAGCAACACTTCTAAAGGCGCGTATCATGATATAGTCTGTAATAATTGGTCCGCTATTACTAACAGTATTGTTGGGGAAATTACCGATAAAGAGATAGGATATCTTGCAAGATCTATCTGCAAAAATTCTATTCAAAATATTAAAAAGATACAAGGTCGAGGGAATAGTAGGCTATATAAGATCTCAACCGATGAGATGAGCGACTTTGTCCTAAAAGATTATCCGGATCTATTGATTGATCCAAGAGAGCGTTTAATGACAGAAGTACACGCTCTCAAAATGGTTGAATGCCTTCAACGAACGCCAAAGGTTATTGCGTTTGACAAAGAACAGAATATCGCTCTTTATGAGTGGATTGAAGGCACGCATTTATCTCATATTAGTAAAGAACATATATCCCAAGCGTTGGAATTTATTGAAAATATTCAGAGTCTTGAGAATCGAGATTCATATCCATTGGCATCCGAGGCCTGTCTATCAGCAGATCATATATTTTCTCAAATTAATCAGCGCTTTCAACAGCTTTCATTAGTGAAAAACCAAGTGTTACAAATTTTTTTGGATACCACGTTCAAGCCACTTTGGAATGCAGTGCATAATTGGTCGGAACAACATTGGCCTGAGAGAAGCCTTGTGAATGATTTGCCCAAAACTATGCAAGTATTTAGCCCCTCTGACTTTGGATTTCATAATGCACTACTAAAAAATGATGGGGAGATTTGTTTTCTAGATTTTGAATACTTTGGACGAGACGATCCAGTAAAGTTGATGGCAGATTTTATCTGGCATCCAGGTATGAATCTTGACTTCTCTCACAAGGCGAAGTGGCTTAAAGAAACATTTAGGATTTTTAGTAAAGACCCTGACCTTCATTCTCGCTTTTATGCAGCATGGCCATTGTATGGACTCCGCTGGTCTCTAATTTTACTTAATGAATTTAGAGAAGATGGTTGGAACAAGAGAGTTTATGCAGATACAGACTTAGAGTCTAACCATGAAAAAAAATTAGATGAGCAACTTATTAAGGCTACAAGCGTATGCGAGCAGATCCAAGCAACAAACATGAAGTGCCCTTATGTATAAGTTTCAATATAATATAAGAATCACTAAGTATAAAAAAATCCAGAATAATTATCAAATTATTCAATAATAGGCAAGGAGAATAGTAACGTGTCATATGAATACCTTGTTGATAAAGCATTGAAGCTTCGTCAAGATACATTTAATGCTTTTATTGAGCATGGAGAAGCTCATTTGGGCGGAAGCTTTTCAATTATTGAAATGCTCTTA
>Ga0233449_1002120_pt1 | contig 16335 bp, 11 predicted proteins | sample SI_124_October20_FD_183012 | JGI IMG/M metagenome (GOLD analysis project Ga0233449, IMG submission 183012) | Seawater microbial communities from Saanich Inlet, British Columbia, Canada - SI_124_October2016_200_MG | ecosystem: Environmental > Aquatic > Marine > Inlet | place: Canada: British... | reverse complement strand
ATATTCGCCATGCCGGAATCCGCTATTGGCCTCATTCCTGACGTGGGGGCAAGCTATTTTCTTCCGCGTATGCCGGGCGCGCTGGGCGCTTATCTTGGCTTGACCGGGGCGAGACTTAAGGGGGCTGATATTCTATATGCAGGTATTGGCACCGCCTATATGGCTTCAGAAAAAATCAATGATTTTACTCAAGCTTTAATGGAAGGGGATATTTCTTCGGCTGAAGATGTTGATAATATTATTGCTCGTTTCGCCGAAGATCCCGGCGAGGCACCACTGGATGAATTTAGGGATCTGATAGATGCGGCCTTTAGTGAAAAAACAATAGAGGATATTTTTGATCATCTCAGTGATATTGATCATAATTGGGCCAGCGAGACACTGGCTGTGCTTAAAAAAATGTCGCCTATAAGCCTTAAAGTGATCAGCGAACAGCTAAGCCGAGGTGCGCGGCTCGATTTTAATGATTGTATGATTATGGAATACCGAATTGTTTCGGCCATATCATCATATGATAGCGATTTTTACGAAGGGGTGCGCGCGGTGCTTATTGATAAGGATCATAACCCAAGCTGGATTCCGCAGAAGTTAACTGAAGTCAGCACTGACATGGTCATGGCTCATTTTGATATCCCTGCTAGCGGTGATCTTAAGCTTTAAAAAGGTTCTTCACATTCAAAAGTCACTTTTGTTAAAGTCACCGGATGGGTAATAGTTAGTCTTTTTGAATGCAGACAGAGCCGGTTACTCATATTTAAAGCCTGATCATGAGCATAAAAGCGGTCACCCAATATAGGGTGGTCAATATTTTGAAGGTGAACTCTGAGTTGGTGTGACCTACCTGTGATGGGGGTAAGTAAAAGCCTTGTTTCACTATCCTGTCTTTTTAGGACCTGCCATTTGGTTTGTGACGGCTTACCCACTTCAAAGTCGACAATTTGTTTCGGCCTGTTTGGCCAGTCACAAATCAGCGGCAGGTCGATCAGACCTTCATTTTCTATTAAGGCACCAAAAACGCGGGCGATGTATGTTTTTTCAACTTTTCGTTCCTGAAACTCTATGCTTAAATGACGGCGTGCGGCTTTATTCTTAGCCATTATAATAAGTCCTGATGTATCCATATCAAGCCGGTGAACAGTTAGGGCGCTCGGAAATTTCTGCTGAGCCCTCTTTTGTAGACTGTCCGCATGTTTTGGGTCCCGTCCCGGAACTGATAATAATCCGGCCGATTTGTTGAAAACCAGAATATCATCATCCTGATAAATAATATCAAGAAAGGGATTTTTGGGTGGGTTATAATTTTCTATCATAATTCATTGTTCTTATATATTCTGCGCGTCAAAGAACAGAAAAAAATAAGAAAGCGGTATATATGTCAAAATCAATAGGGGCATGGCGTTCCTGGGCACTCGTTGTCGGATCAATGATCGGCTCAGGTATTTTTACATTGCCCGCTATTTTAGCCCCTTACGGAAGCTACAGTTTTGTTGGTTGGCTCGCTACGGCTATCGGCGCGATATTTATTGTTCTGTCATTTTGTCAACTGACCCGCCGTAGTCCAAAGGCAGGTGGCCCCTATGCCTATGTTTATGAAGCGTTCGGCAAAAGAGCAGCGCAAATTGTCGCTTATGGCTACTGGATATCCCTTTGGTCAGGCGTTGCGGCAATTGCCATCTCATTTTCCGGCTATATGGCGTATTTTTTCCCCATTGCTGCTGAAAATAACCTTGCTGGGGCATTTTTCTCGCTTGGTGCTGTGGCTATTTTTTCCTACGTAAACATTCGCGGGATCGAAGAAGCCAGTATTGTGCAGTTGGTGACAGTGATTTTAAAAATGATACCGCTCATTCTTATTGGTACTGCGGGGCTTTATTTCGGTGATGTGACAGAAATTCCTGCGATAAACCCAAACGACGAACCTTTTCCCATTATGGTGTCGGGCATATGTTTGCTGATTATGTGGTCCTATATTGGCGTGGAAGCGGCTACCGTTCCGGCAGATGACACTGAAAATCCCACAAAAACTATTCCCCGCGCTTTGATCATTGGCGTACTGACAACAACGGCCGTCTATGTGGTTTCAATTGCCGGGGTTATGGCGATGATTTCGCCGTTAGATTTACAGCATTCTGTATCGCCTTTTACTGATGCAGCTCAAATGCTTTTTGGTCAAAGCGGCGCGCTGATCGTTACCATTGGGGCATTGATCGCTATAGGAGGCGCGTTAAACTCGATGATTTTATTGTCGGGTATTGTTCCGCTTGCCGGGGCGCGAGATGGCGTCTTTCCGGCATTTTTTAAAAGAAAAGATAAAAACGGCACTCCCGTAGTATCAATTATTTTCTCAAGCTTACTTGCCGGGGCTATAATCTTCATGAGCGCCAGCAGGGGATTGCTCGGGGCCTTTGAATTTGTAATACTTTTATCAACATTTACCATTTTAATTGCCTATCTCGGCGCCGCCCTTGCCAGTATTAAACTGCAGTATATGGATTTAGAGGCGGGCATTAAAATTAACTATTTAGATCTTTTGGTATCAATTTTGGCGACGATCTTTTCGATTATTGCTATTATTGGCGCTGGGGTCATTTACAATTAAAAACAAACTGGAATAAAAAAAGATGTTTAAAAACGCTATTGTGCGAAAGCCTTGTAAAGCCATGATAGAAGGCCTTTCAGATGCTGATCTTGGAGAGCCGGATTTTGAGAAAGCTTGCGCGCAGCATGATGATTATATTGAGGCCCTCAAAGAATGCGGTCTTGAAGTGATGGTGCTTGAAGCAAACGAAGACTATCCGGATAGTTGTTTTGTAGAGGACCCGGCCCTTATGACACCGCACTGCGCCATCTTGACTAACCCTGGTGCGATAAGCCGCCGCGGTGAAGTGGCTCTTATCAAAGATGCGGTCAGTAGCTTTTATGAAAATGTAGAAAGAATAATATCGCCTGGGTTTGTGGAAGCTGGTGATATCATGATGGTCGGCGATCATTATTATATCGGCCTTTCCGCTAGAACAAACCAGCAAGGTGCCGATCAGATGATTGCTATTCTTGAAAAATACGGTATGACAGGCTCGGTCGTGACGTTATCGGAAGTGCTTCACTTGAAAACCGGCCTCGGGTATCTGGAAAATAATAACCTCGTCGCCTGCGGTGAATTTTTGGCCAAGCCAGAGTTTCAAAAGTATGATATTATTGAAATTGATCCGCAAATGAGCTATTCAGCAAACAGTGTCTGGATAAACGCAACGGTGCTTGTGCCAAAAGGGTACTCGACAACCGTCCAAGCCATTATCAAAGCAGGGTATGCTGTCAGAGAAGTAAATGTTTCAGAATATAGAAAAATAGACGGCGGTCTAAGCTGCTTATCTTTAAGATTTTAGTAAATAAAATGAAGGGTTTATGGATTTCAGGCGTATAAGGATTAGTGAATAGAAAATAGAGAAAAGTGAAATTAAGTATGATTTTGGGACATAATATCAAATTGGTTGGATTAATTGCTCTTGGCGGACTAGTCATTAGCGGTTGTGCTGGGACTATTAATGTGGACGATCAGCTTAATATGGTCAATGCACCAGATCAGTGGCAAAGCCCTGATATTGATAGCATTAACTCTGAGCTAAACTGGTTAGAAGCCTCTGAAGTGCAAGATCTTCCGCAAGTGGTTATGAAGGCTTTTTCCAATAATCCGGACTTGCGAGTATCAGCAAATCGCCTAAGAACGGCCATGGCCCAGGAGCAAATTACCCGGGGTGCGCGCAGCATTACCGGTGATATCCGCGCCAGCACATCGCGAAGTGGTGATTTTCAAAGTGGAACTGCCGATAATCAGGGGTTTTCCCTGCGCGGTGGCCTTGCATGGGAAGCGGATATATGGGGCAGGCTAGCCAATGATAACAGGGCAGCGGAACAATCGGTTCTCGCAGCAAAGAATGACCTTGAATATGCTAGGATGTCACTGGCTACTAGAACCGCACAGCGCTGGTTTGATGTAACTGAAGCCATTTTGCAAATCGAACTACTTGAACTTAATCTTGAAAAATTACTACAAGCTGAGGATCTGGTGGATAGTCGTTATGCTCGCGGACTGGTTGATGTTTTGGATGTTCTGCAAATTGAAACTAATGTTGCGACGGCACGCTCTAATATTGCTAATCAAAGACAAACCGTTACTGAAAGAATGAGAGTTCTGGAAACTTTAATTGGTTCTTATCCAACAGGTAAAGTGCCTCAGGATGCTGAATTGCCGGGGCTTGGAAATCTGGCTTCCATGGGAATTCCGGCAAATATACTGGTGCAAAGACCGGATATCGTTGCGGCAAAAAACCGTGTGATTGAGGCAAATTATGATTTAACGGTGACTAAAAAAGCGCTTTATCCTTCGCTCAGCATTTCCGGCAACACAACGGCAAGCGGTGATGAGCTGGCCGATATTGTTGATATTGACCGTCTGGTATGGAGCGTTGTTGGTAATCTGGTTCAGCCGATATTTGATGGCAGCAGACGCCGCCAGCAAGTGGTCATTAATGAAGTTAGCCTTGATAGCAGCTTGGCAAGTTATCTTAAAATCGTGCTTGCTGCTTATCAGGAAGCGGAAAACGCCCTGACGGCTGAAGTTACTCTGGCTGAGCAGGAACGGCACTTAACGGTTGCCGTTGAAAGCGCTATTGCCAGTGAGGAAAAAGCGCTCGAGCAGTACGGAAAAGGACTTATTGACATTCTTTCTTTGCTCAATGTTCAAAGAAGCCGCATTTCATCGCAGCAAAGTTTACTCAGGGTGCAGCATCGAAGACTGCTTAACCGCGCCGATCTTCATTTGGCGCTCGGCGGTGAAAATATAGAAAATTACATAAATCAAATGGCCGGCACTGATCAGGCAAATAGTATTCAGGAAAGTTTATAATGAAAAAGTCTAATTCACAGCTAATGATAATTGCTGGTATTGCTATTGTTACCGCTGTTGCGTTTACGGGTATGTATATCATGCGTCCAACGGCACCCGTTGAAAAACTGGAAGACCGCGTGGAACGAGTAGAAGTTATAACAGCAACGCGTAAGGATTATTTCCCGAAAGTTAGTACTCAGGCCGTTGTGGAAAGCCGGTTTAATATTACCTTAAAATCACAAGTGACCGGTCAGGTTCTATATATTTCGCCAAAATTTTTGACAGGTGGGTATTTTGATACTGGCGAAGTGATTTTGCGAATTGATCCGAGGGATTATGAGCTGGCCCTTGTTCAAGCCGAGGTCAATGTGGCTCGCGCCGAACAAACATTAAGTGTCGAACGTGAACAAGCAGACCTCGCCCGTCAGGACTGGGATAAATACGGCGAAGGCGATGCAACAGAACTGGTGCTTCGTATTCCTCAACTGCGTGAAGCTGAAGCCGGGCTTAAAGGGGCGCAGGCCAATTACGATGCCCAGAACATACGCCTTGGGCGAACAGAAGTGAAAGCACCATTCCCGCTTATGATTGGTGAGAAGCAAGTGGACCTTGGACAGATCGTTGGTAATAATCAGGATCTTGCCAATGTTTTTGGCACCGATGAAGCCGAAATTCGTATGCCGCTTAGCCAGAAACAAATGGACTTACTCAGTGTGAAGCGGGTTGGCATTCTTCCTGAAGCGGACGTTTTGAAAGTAAAGGTTCGTGATCTTACCCGTGAAGATAATATTGTATGGGATGCTGATATTTTAAGAATTGAAAGTAATATTGACAGAAAAAGTCGCGTTTATTATGCCATCGGTACCGTCATGGACCCAATGAATTTAAAAGGTGATAAAGAAACCCCACCGCTTCTCCCGGGTGTTTTTGTTGATCTTGAAGTAATGGGGCCAAAAATTGGCAATGTTTTTCAAGTGCCGGTTAAAGCCATGCGCGATGATAATAATATCTATATTTTCGAAGATGAAAAGTTAATTACTAAACCTGTAAACGTGCTTGACCGTGATCAGCTAATAGTGACTATTTTGTCAGGAATAGATGAAGGTGAAAAAATTACTACAACGCCACCTTTTTCTTATGTTCCAGGAATGAAGTCTGAAATTTCGAGCCTTGATGGCGTACCCGTTTCAGGTGGTCCCGGCGGCCGTGGCCGTGGTCCTGGCGGCGGCGGAAGACAAGCTGCAGCGGCGTCTGCGCCATCCGCACCATCAGGGGGTGTTACGGCAGCGGCGGCGGCAGAAAGTCCTGCGCCACCAGCGGCAGGTGAAAGACCAAATCCAGCCAACATGACGCCGGAACAAAGACGAGCGGCAGTAGCGAACATGACCCCAGAGCAACGCGCTGCTATGCAAGCACGTAGAGCTGCAAGACAGGCGGGTGGCGCTCAGCCACCTGCTCCACAAGGAGGTAACCAATGAGAAATTTAATCGCATGGTTTGCGGACAATCACGTCGCGGCTAATCTTTTGATGCTGCTGATCATAATTGGTGGTGTTGTCAGTTTACCTCTACTTCGAACCGAAGTGTTTCCTGTTGTTAGCTCTGATGAAATTATTGTAAGTGTCAGCTATCTTGGTGCGGGCCCCGCAGAAGTAGAAACAAATATTACCATTCCTATTGAGGAAACCCTTAAGGGTGTTGCCAATATCAAGAAGATGTCTTCTCGTTCCGGCCGTGGCAGCTCAAGGGTTACATTGCAGCTTGACCATGGTGCCAATATTCAGATAGTGATGGACGAGGTTCAGTCGCGTATCGACGGCATTCGGGCCTTCCCCCGTGATATTGAACCGCCAAGGGTGCGTCATAACATTCAAAATGATGATATTATTGATGTTATTGTTTCCGGTGATACAGACCAAAAAACATTGGCGAATGTAGCAAGGCGCGTGAAAGCAGACTTGCTTGCGCTTCCTGATGTAACACTGATTAGCATACGCGGAATGCCGCCAACGACTATTAGTATCGAAGTTTCAGAATTTGATCTTCGGCGTCTTGGAATTTCCATGGCGTCGGTAGCGAAAGCGATCAGCGATAGTTCTGTTGATATTTCCGTTGGCTCGATCCGCAGTACAGGTATGGGGGGTACACTACAAATCAGGGCAGAAGGCCGTGCTTATTACGAAGAGGAATTCGCGGAAATTACGCTTTTTCAGCAATCAAATGGCACAAGAATAAAGCTGGGTGATGTTGCGACTATTAAGGACGGAATAAGCGAGCGTTCGTTTATCTTCCGCTCAAAAGGCAAGCCTTCAATTACTATGGAAACGCAGCTCAGCCCGGGTCAGGATGTTCTTAAATTAACATCGGCCGTAAAAAATTATCTTGAGGTTGCCGAACCAACATTCCCGCAAGGGATTACCGTAACAACCTGGCGCGATGACAGTGTGGAATTTTATCAACGCCTTGAAATGTTGATTTCGAACAGTATTACTGGCCTCATTCTTGTGTTCATTCTGCTAGTGATGTTCCTGCGACTTGATCTCGCTCTTTGGGTAACGTTCGGTATCGTTATTGCCTTTAGTGGTGCTTTTATGGTGATGAAATTCTTTGATTTTTCGATCAATCAGATATCGCTGTTCGGCTTTTTGCTGGTGCTCGGGATCGTGGTTGATGATGCTATTGTGGTCGGGGAAGGTATTCACGCGACCCAGCGGCGGGGCCGTAAAGGCCTAAAAGGTGCAATTTACGGCGCGCAAAGCTTATCACTTCCTATTATCCTTGCCGTCTTTACGACTATACTGGCTGTTGTGCCGCTACTCATGTTTCAATCAGAAACGGGCCAGCAGGCGCGTGATATTGCGGTTGTGGTTTCCGGCGCTCTCATCTTCTCTCTTGTGGAATGTCTGCTTATTCTGCCGTGTCATTTATCGGGAACAAAACATTTTGAACTTCCTTACGCATGGTATCAAAAATTCTTGAAGTTCCAGCGCAAAGTAGCCCAGTGGCTGATAGATTTTGCCAGATATAAATATAAGCCGTTTATTGAAAAATGCCTGCGTGCGAAATATCTCACTGCAGCCATCTTTTTCTCTGTATTAATCCTCTTCACAACAGCTTATGTGCTCGGGTTTATCCGGTCATCCTTTAATCCGGAAATACCAAGTAATATGATACGCTATTCAATTGAGCTTTCTGAAACGGCACCGGAAGGAACACATGAAAGAATTCATGATAAAATGGTAGAAGCCATCGGTGGGCCGGGCGGTATCGAAGAAGAATATGAAGAAAAAACGGGACTTGCGCGTAATATTTTATTCCCGAACTATAGCAGTTTTGCCTTTGGAACCCGTATATTTATGAACCTTGAAATGTCATCAGAAGCCATGGCGGTTATTGATGCTGAGGATGTGATGAACGGCTGGCAGGAACGGGTAGGTGAAGTGCCGGAAGCGGTTGAGGTTACGCTTCGAAATTCCAGAAACACGGGTCGTCGGGGTGGTGATCTAAGCTTCTATGTATCCGCAAGCAACGATAGTGACCTTGAGGCGGCCGTAGAGCGAGTGAAGCTTGAAATGCGTGATATTCAGGGACTGACGCAAATTTATGACAGTCGTGACCGTCTAGGCCAGGAACTCAGACTATCTCTAAAACCGGAAGCAGAACATTATGGTTTAACCCTTAGCACACTCAGCGATCAGGTGCGTCTAGGTTTTTATGGCCGAATTGTACAGCGCATTCCAAGGGACGGTGAAACCATTGATATTCATGTCCGCTACCCGCTAGCGGCACGTCAGAACTTAAACGCGCTTCGTGAAATGTATATCAAAACCCCTGAGGGCGGAGAAATACCATTTAATATGGTTGCCGAAATGGATTACGCCCCGGTTCTAAATTCACCGGAGCGCATTAACGGTCAGAATATCATTAAGGTCTCGGCACGGATGAATAAGAATATCGTCTCTCCTTATGAAGCTTTTCTATATCTTGAAAATGGAATTTTCATTGATTTGAAAAGTGAAATAAGCGGCTTTGCTGTTATTCCGGATGGTCAAGTTGAAGAGCAAGCTATCTTCTTTGGTGAAATTACTTTTTATCTTTCGCTGGTACTGCTTGCCATTTATGCTCTGCTTGCTATTGGACTGCGTTCCTATATTGAGCCAATTATTATCCTGACGGCGGTGCCTTTTGGATTTGTTGGCGCACTTATCGGCCATCTAATAATTGATATGCCAGTTAGCCTATATTCATTCCTGGGGCTTTTTGCCGCCTCCGGTGTGGTGATAAACGATAACCTCGTGCTTGTGGACTGTATTAAAAAGTTGAAAAAAGAAGGAATGAAATTCACCGAAGCCATCGCAGAAGGCGGGCGGATGCGTTTTCGCGCGATCGTCCTGACGTCGATTACCACATTCGTTGGACTTGTTCCAATTATGCTTGAAACCAGTTATCAGGCGATCTTTATTATTCCGATGGTGGTCTCGCTTACATTTGGTGTGCTGTTTGCAACATTGATTACTTTGGTTCTTGTGCCGTGTCTCTATGATATTAAGGATGGATTTGCAGAAAAACTATCATTCCTTAAGTCTACAGATGATCGTGGTGTTGACGAAGAAGGTAAAGAGGTTGGAGCAGCCGAATAATATAAGACTTAAACCAGTTCAGGGACTTCGACGGTCATACCGTCGAGGTCCTTTTTCATTAAGATCTGGCAGCTAAGCCTGCTACCTGCGCGGCGGTTATCAAGAAAATCAAGCAGCGCACTTTCATCTTCATCGGCAGCGCCGGTTAGGGATCTAAACTCGGCGGGGATAATAATATGGCACGTGGCGCAGGCGCACGATCCTTCGCAGTCCGCGTCAATGCCTTCAACATCATTCTTCACGGCTATTTCCATCAGTGTATGGTCAATTTCAGCTTCAACAACAAATTCTTTTTTACTTGGCGAAATATAGGTAAGGGTGGACATTATGATTTAACTCTCACTGACTTTAACGGCACTGCTGGCCTTTATTTCTTCCATCACCACATAAGTATGGGTGCTGCTGATATCTTCAATGGTTGAAAGCTGCTCGCCTAGAAACCTTCTGTAATGTTCCATATTGCTGGTTCTTACCTTTATCAGATAATCAAAGCCACCGGCAACCATATGGCATTCCTGCACCTCTTCCATCTTAAGCACCACTGCACGGAAATTATCAAGGGCACGTGTTGTTGTGCGGTCGAGCGATACTTCGATAAAGGACACAAGATCCGCATCAAGCATTTTTGGATCAAGAATGGCGACATAATTTTTAATGAAGCCTTCTTTTTCGAGCCGCTTGACCCGCTCAAGGCACGGCGTCGGGCTTAAACTTATCATTTCAGCCAGTTTCACATTGGAAATACGGCCGTCACTTTGCAGCAATTTTAATATTTTTCGATCAATTTTGTCCAGTTTGCGTATAGCAGACTGACCCGGCAATTGGTCTTTTGTATTTGCCATGGCGAATATCTCTTTTAATTCATGATTCAATAGTCGAAACAAACAAAGAATCGGCTTATGTCAATATTTTATGCTATATACTTGCAAAAGAACAGATTTAAATATACTTTCAATTTTAGCACTTAAAATTCATTTAAGAGAAAGTGAATTCTTTGATTGACTTTAGGATTTTAGGGGCGTAAACGATGGTTTTTTTACGGCATTATGTTGCCATATTTAATGTATATAATGGCTTTTAGTAGAAGTTAGTTAGTATTAAAGAACAGGTAAGACCATGAGCGAACAAACTATTGAAGAGCTTGCTAAAAAATTGATCCGACGTATGGGTCGTAGTCAAGCGATTGAGATATGTGAAGCGAATAAATGGTTAAGGGTATTAGAGCATATTAAAAATCTTGATAAGACTGCTCACAGCACATAAAGTGCTTCTAATATCTTTTCTATAAACAACTCCCTAAAATAATTGATTAAGGGTGGGGACATGTATTACAGCGTTTTCAACCTTTTTAAAATTGGCATTGGCCCGTCTAGCTCTCATACGGTTGGCCCGATGGTTGCGGCAAAAACATTTCTAAGTTCGCTTGGGGGTGTTGATAATGTCGCGTCGATTAAGGTTGATGTTTATGGCTCGCTCGCCCTTACCGGACACGGCCATGCCACTGATAAAGCATTACTGCTCGGCTTAGAGGGATACGAGCCGGCAACGGTAGACCCAGAAGTTATTGATCAGCGCTGCGAAGCGATAAAATCATCCGGATTAATTAATCTTCTCGGTCAAAAAGAAATACCTTTTATTTTGGCTGATCATATGCCGTTTCATATGGAAAAACTTCTTCCCCATCACAGTAACGGTCTTTGTTTTACCGCCACCTCCGCTGACGGCGCTAAAATAGTATCAGAAAATTATTATTCAGTTGGCGGCGGTGCAATTTTAAGCGAAGCGGATTTTGGCAGAAACACAGCCCAGCCTGATGAAATTCCCGTACCGTACAGCTTTAATACTGCCGCAGAACTCCTAAAGCTGTGCGAGCAACATAATCTTTCAATAGCCGAACTGATGTGGGCCAATGAAAAAGCCTTAATGGCGGAAGATGACATTAAGAGCGGCCTTGATGAGATATTCGGCGCAATGAATTTTTCAATTGACCGCGGCTGCGCTACCAAGGGAATATTGCCTGGTGCTCTTAATGTAAAGAGGAGGGCGGCACAGTTTTTATCATCATTAAAAGATGCGCAGGAAAAGCAGCTTGGTGACCCGTCGGTAATTCTGGACTGGATCAATCTTTGGGCACTAGCCGTTAACGAAGAAAATGCTGCCGGTGGCCGCGTTGTGACGGCACCGACTAATGGCGCAGCGGGGATTATTCCAGCTGTACTTAGATATTATGACCGTTTCTATAACCGCGATGGTAACAAGAAAGCGGTTTATGATTTTCTCCTGACCGCCACGGCAATAGGATCACTTTATAAAAAGAACGCTTCTATATCTGGCGCGGAAGTGGGTTGCCAAGGTGAAGTGGGAGTGGCCTGCTCAATGGCTGCTGCGGGGCTTACCGCTGTGAAGGGCGGCACAGTTATGCAGGTGGAAAATGCCGCTGAAATTGGCATGGAACATAATCTTGGCCTAACCTGTGATCCCATCGGCGGGCTTGTGCAAATTCCTTGCATTGAACGAAATGCCATGGGTGCGGTAAAGGCGATCGATGCATCGCGATTGGCCCTTCGCGGAGATGGCCTTCATCATGTATCGCTCGATAAAGTCATTGAAACCATGCTCGAAACCGGTAAAGACATGCAAGCCAAATATAAGGAAACTTCTAAGGGCGGTCTTGCGGTTAATGTTGTGGAATGTTAACAGCATAAAAAACTACCAAACTAGCATTTTTTTAGATAATATATCGGCAATTTCTTTAATATAGTAGGACATTCTACTGCCATTTCACTTATATTCACCATATTAAAAAATTCTAACTTATGGTGATTTACATGTATATTTTAAATGATCTGAAAAAAATTGAAAGTTTATCTCTTGGCTCTATCAGGCATGATTTGCGTCTAATGCTGCACGGTGACGAGGAGACATGCGTTGAGAACCTCCTTCTGGCTACCGAGCTTACAATTGGTGAGCGAAACCGCCTTGTTGGTGCGGCGCGCCACTATGTCGATAAGTCACGCGATAAAAGTGACAGCCAGGGCACGATGGATTATTTCCTGCAGGAGTTTGATTTATCCAACAAAGAAGGCGTCGCGCTTATGTGTCTGGCGGAAAGCTTGCTGCGCGTTCCGGACGGCGCAACCGCAGACCGACTAATTTCAGAAAAAATAAGCGCCGGACGTTGGTCCGAACATAAAGGCCATTCAGAGAGTAGCTTTGTCAACGCGTCCACCTGGGGCCTGATGCTGACCGGCGAATTTGTCGAGCTTGGTGATGAGGTGAAGGGAAACACCGATAACTGGTTTAAAAACTTCATCAAGAAAACCGGTGAGCCTGTTGTGCGCACCGCCATTATGCAAGCCATGCGCATTATGGGCGGACAATATGTACTAGGCCGCACCATCGATGAAGCAATAAAACGCGGCACCAAAGAAAACACACCCGATACCCGTTTTTCATTTGATATGCTCGGTGAAGGCGCGCGCACTATGGATGATGCGGATCGTTATTTTGAAGCCTATAAAGCGGCGATTATGCAAATCGGTGCGCAGAATGATAAAAATGACCCCTATAGTGCAAACGGCATATCAGTAAAATTTTCGGCACTACACCCACGTTATGAAATGTCCCATCATCAAACGGTGATGGATCAAATGGTGCCGCGCATCACTGCGCTTGCTGCGCTCGCTAAACAAAAAGGGCTCGGCTTTACCATTGATGCTGAAGAAGCAGACCGGCTTGATATTTCGCTTGATATATTTGAAGTACTGGCAAGGTCAAAACAGCTGCAAAACTGGGACGGTCTTGGCATAGTCGTGCAGGCTTACCAAAAACGCGCGCCTTATGTTATTGACTGGCTAAAGCAGCTTGGCCGGGAGACGAGCCGTAAATTTATGGTCCGCCTTGTTAAAGGGGCTTACTGGGATAGCGAAATTAAGCATGCACAGGAAATGGGTCTTAGCGATTATCCGGTTTACACGCGCAAACAATCAACCGATCTTTCCTATCAGGTGTGCGCCGAGCGGCTAATGACGGCGCGCGATCAATTTTATCCGCAGTTCGCCACCCATAATGCCTATTCGGTTGCGCTGATCCTTGAGCTTGTGAGGAAATGGGACGTGAAAGCAGATGAATTTGAATTTCAGCGTCTGCACGGCATGGGCCATCTGCTTTATGATATGGTCAAACAAAATGCCGATACGGATTTTAACATTCGTGTTTACGCGCCGGTTGGCGCTCATAAAGATCTGCTGCCTTATCTGGTGCGGCGTTTGCTTGAAAATGGTGCGAATAGCTCCTTCGTTAACCGCTTCATGGATAAAGATGTCGCGGTCGAGGACTTAATGCAGGACACAGTTAAACTGGTCGAGCAAAAATCACCAAAACGCCATAGCATGATCCCGCTGCCAAAAGATATTATCAGCTACAGCGCCAGGGAAGCTTTCCCCCGTAAAAATGCCACCGGTTTTGAGCTTAGTGACCCGCTTGAAATTGAAAAATTAAAGGGAAGCCTGCGCGAAAAGATTGAATACCAAGCAGGGCCAATTGTCTGCGGTAAAATGAGCTTCGAGACGGCCGAAAAAGTGCTTAGCCCAACCACTGGCGACGTGGTCGGTATGGTTGGTAATACCACACCCGCAGATATTGAAACGGCCTTAACGGCGGCGTCAAAATCGCAGAAAAATTGGAACATGCTCGGCGGCGCCGCGCGCGCGGCCATTCTAAATGATGCGGCTGACCTTATGGAAGCGCGGTGCGTAGAATTTATGGCGCTTATTGCTGAAGAAGCGGGCCGGACACTGGCGGACGGTCTTTCCGAAGTGCGTGAAGCGGTTGATTTTTTACGTTATTACGCCGGGCAGGCAGTTGAGAATTTTGAAGGCGGAAAGCTTCTTCCCGGACCAACTGGCGAGCGAAACGAGCTCTTTTTGCAGGGGCGCGGTACTTTTTTATGCATAAGCCCGTGGAATTTCCCACTGGCCATTTTTGTAGGACAAGTAAGCGCCGCCCTAGCCGCCGGTAATGCGGTTATTGCCAAGCCCGCGGAGCAAACACCGATTGTCGCTGCGCAGGCGGTGAAAATTCTTCATGAAGCAGGCGTTCCAGTTGACGCACTGCATCTGTTGACCGGGGACGGGGTAACCATTGGTGCTGCGCTGGTTGCTGATGAGCGCATTGGCGGTATTGCCTTCACCGGTTCCACCGATACGGCCAAGATCATCAACAGAAGCCTAGCAAACCGTGAAGGGGCGATCGTGCCATTAATCGCAGAAACTGGCGGGCAGAATGTGATGATCGTTGATAGCACCGCACTGCCCGAGCAGGTGGTTGATGACGCGATTTCATCTGCCTTCCAATCGGCCGGGCAAAGATGTTCTGCGCTGCGAGTGCTTTATGTGCAGGATGACGTGGCGGACGTGATCATCCCTATGCTTAAAGGGGCAATGGACTGCCTGAGCATGGGTGATCCCGCTGATCTTTCTACAGATGTTGGGCCGGTGATTGATAAGCAAGCAAGAGAGCTTCTGGTCAAGCACGCCACCAAAATGGACAAGCAAGCGACTTTAATTCACGCCCTTGACGCACCAGCGGATTATAACGGTACATTCTTTGGCCCAAGGCTTTATGAAATTTCATCACTTGATGAACTGAAAAAAGAAGTGTTCGGACCCATTTTACATGTGATCCGTTATAAAGCATCGAAACTTGATGATATCCTCGCGCAAATTCAAAATACCGGTTTTGGTCTTACACTCGGCGTTCATAGCCGCATTGAAGACAGCGCGGAATATATCTTTAAGAACCTTGATGTGGGTAATACCTATGTTAACCGCAATATCGTTGGTGCGGTGGTTGGTGTTCAACCGTTCGGCGGGCAGGGGTTATCCGGCACCGGGCCAAAGGCTGGCGGGCCAAGATATCTATACCGCTTTGCCACAGAAAAAACCCTGACTATTAACACGGTGGCAACAGGCGGTAATACCGAACTGTTCGCCATGGAAGAAGAATAGCTATGTTGGCATAAAAAACGGCGGTGACACAGGATGACATAGACAGCGCCCTTTTAATAAATTAGGCTAGCTTTTGGTTTTGATTGATTAAATAGAGGGAACTGATTGATGTGGGCTAATAATAAATATCGCTTAATATTTTGTGTAATATTAATAGGGGCTTTTTCGCTTGTCAGCTGTTCTGAACAGGATTTAGCCAACATTAAGCTTGCCGCGCATCTTAAAAAATATGATCAGGCTAAAACGCTGATGATTGAGCGAAACTTTGATCAGAAAAATCCTATCGCACGCGAAGAATGGGACGCGCTCTTTATTATGGATGAGGGCGACCGCTTTACCGATATTGAAATAGGACTGCTGGAAGAAAATCAAAGACTTCTTATCGAGCAGAGCAAACAAGCAGCGATTAGAAGTTCGCTAATTGATTTGGCACCGCTTCGCACTGACGCGCCCGCGCTTGCCGAATTTTGTTATTCTATACCCAAGGGCGGCATGCTTCATGTTCATCCTTACGGACTTTTCACCCGCAACATTATTTCTGAAATTTTAACGGAATATAACCCGCTCATTGAACCGGAATATTTTATCACGACCGTCAAAAACCAAGGCCAGGTTTTATATGATCATGAAATTGAAGCACTGCGGAGCCTTCCGCCGTCTTCGCCTTTTCTCGACTTAAGTGACGCGGATAAAAGCCTCTTTATGGATTATTTCTTCCTGCCAACCGATCCGGTGTCACATGATTTTACCCGCTTTGATGCCATATTCGCTTTTGTCATATGGATGGTTGAAGATGAGTTTTT
>Ga0233449_1002117_pt1 | contig 16342 bp, 15 predicted proteins | sample SI_124_October20_FD_183012 | JGI IMG/M metagenome (GOLD analysis project Ga0233449, IMG submission 183012) | Seawater microbial communities from Saanich Inlet, British Columbia, Canada - SI_124_October2016_200_MG | ecosystem: Environmental > Aquatic > Marine > Inlet | place: Canada: British... | reverse complement strand
TCAAAGGCAGAAAATCTGTGGCGCCGCCGATGGCAGCTGAACCATGCTTGGGTCCGGCCTGGCCAAATTTGACCAGATCATGGGCAATGGAGAAATCACAGGCCATGCCGATTTCCTGACCGCCACCAATGCGCATGCCATTTACACGGCAGATAACCGGTTTGTCACATCCGAGGATGCCGGAAACCATGTCATTGAACAGGCGCATGTACTGCCGATACTCTTGCGGGTTGCCAGCATAATATTCAGCATATTCCTTGGTATTGCCACCGGTACAAAACGCTTTGTCGCCGCTGCCTGTGAAAACCACTGCGACCACATCACGAGAAGAAGACGCCTGACGAAAAGCCAGGATGACTCCTTTAACCATGTCTGTGGTGTAGGAATTGTACTGCTTGGGATTATCCAGGGTGATCCATGCGTTGTAGAGGCCGGGAACGTCCGCGCCCTTGTTATCCTTGACCGGGCGTTTTTCGTACAACACACCAGGGACGATAGCTTGGGGTACCAGGTTGTGATCGTTCAGGGTTTCAGGGGCGTTCATTGCGGGGGTTCCTTGTTAAACGTTTTGCGTTTGATGCCGTTTCGAAAATTCTCTTTTTCAAGTCTTTTTTAAGGTTGACTAGTCCGGGGTTACATCTTTATTATGTAATTTAGTACCCGATTACCAATTTAAGAGTCAAGATAAAAAGTAAGGTCTTTTTCACAAAGTTTGTGGATTGGCAAAAAAGGGCTCCCCTGCTGCCCTTTATATGTCCTTCCAATGTGCGAATGAGGCCAGTTGCACGATTTTAAAGCGAATGACACCCAAAGGGCCGATCAAGTGGCCATCACGCCCCGACATCACGGGCCCAGGAGACCAAGGTAATGAACCAACCAACTGACAACACAACCAGCATATCACTGGTGCTCGCCGGAAGCGGCGGCTCAGGTGTGATTACGGCTGGCAACATGCTGCTGGCAGCTGCTGCCAAAGCAGGCTGGTACGGTCTGATGACCCGATCCGCCGGACCACAGATCCGGGGCGGAGAAGCTGCCGCCTTGTTGCGCCTGTCTTCCGAACCCGTATCGGCCCAGCCTGATCGTTACGACCTGATCATTGCCCTGGACTGGCTGAACTTTGAACGTTTTGCGGATGAAATTCCGTTGGATAAAGATACCGTCATTATTGGCGATGCCTCAGCCGCCAAAAAAACACCGGCCTTCGTAACCGAGGGTCCAGCCCGGCGCGGCGACATCGATTTCAAAAGCATGTCAAAAGCCATCCCCGGCGGTCGCCCCAACATGATTGCCCTGGGTACCATCGGTGCCCTGATTGGCTTACCGGAAGATGCCCTGGATGCAGCGCTCAGTGATGCGCTTGCCAAACGCGGCGAAGATGCCATTGCAGCAAGCCGTGCTGGTGCTGAAGCCGGTCGGGCAATCGCTGCAGAAATGCCAGCTACACCAAAATTACCGACACCGGAAGGCGAGAAAGCAGGTCGCTGGCTGATCAGTGGTAACGAAGCTGCTGGCCTCGGTGCCATCCGCGGCGGTGTTCGCTTTGTGGCTGCCTACCCGATTACACCCGCCACAGAAATCCTCGAATGGATGTCCCCTGCCCTGACCAAGGTCGGCGGTGTACTCGTCCAGGCCGAGGATGAACTGGCCTCTATTAATATGGCAATCGGCGGCTCTTATGGCGGCGTGCCTGCCCTGACGGCAACGTCCGGTCCGGGCCTGGCCCTGATGACCGAAGCCATTGGGCTTGCCGTTGCAAGTGAAGTACCTGTCGTCATCGTGGACGTAATGCGCGGTGGACCATCCACAGGTATCCCGACCAAGTCGGAACAATCTGACCTGAACATGGCTTTATATGCTCTGCCAGGTGATGCCCCGCATATCGTGGTCGCACCGAATTCGATCCGTGACTGCGTCTTTACGACGCAGTGGTCAGTGCATCTGGCCGAAGCCATGCAAACCCCGGCCATCGTATTAAGTGATCAGGCTCTGGGTCAGGCCAAATCGGTTATCGCAGCACCGGCAGACATCGCCTTTTTCGCCCAGCGCGAAACGGCGACCACACCAGCAGAAGGTGAAGAATACCAGCGCTACGCTGTTACGGCCTCCGGTGTATCTCCCATGGCGGTACCTGGCACACCTGGTTGTGCCTATACGGCTGATGGTCTCGAGCATAACCCGCGCGGCACTCCGTCTGGGGGCGCAAAAGATCACCACATCCAGTTGGACAAGCGCCAGCGCAAGACAGATGATTTCGATTATGGCCAGCACTGGGCAGATCAGGCAGGTGAAGGTGATACTGTCGTCCTGACCTGGGGCAGTTGCACCGGTCCTGTCCTCGAAGCACTCGACAATTTGGCGGGCACCGAACAAAGCGCCCGCATGGTCAGCATGCGCTTGCTGATGCCGGCACCAAAAGAACAGCTGGCGAACGCCCTTGAGGGTGCCAAACGCGTTATCGTTGTTGAACAGACCCACAGTGGTCAGTTTATGGGCTATCTACGGGCCAATATCGATCTGCCCAAAAATGTAGAACACCATTGTACCCCAGGTCCTCTGCCGATCCGTCCCGGCGATATCGAGACCCTGATCAAGGAAGGGACACCGTCATGACCGCCGAAACAGCACTCGCCCCCAAACACTCCCCTCGGGACTACAAATCAGATATCAAGCCCGTCTGGTGCCCAGGCTGTGGTGACTATTCTGTCCTTGGCTCCATCACCAAAGCCTTTTCGGAACTGAACCTGGATCCAGAAAATGTTGCGGTAATTTCCGGCATTGGATGTTCATCCCGTATTCCGGCTTACACCGACTGTTATGGTTTCCACGGCGTGCACGGACGTTCCCTGCCGCTGGCTGCAGGCCTGAAAGTGGCCCGCCCTGATATGACCGTGTTGGTCGCCAGTGGCGACGGCGATGGTTTTTCAATCGGCGGCAATCACTTCATGCATGCCTGCCGACGCAACGTTGATCTGACTTATGTGGTTATGGACAACCGGGTTTATGGCATGACCAAGGGCCAGGCTTCCCCGACTACTGAACCGGACTGGGACAACGCCCTGACACCAGGTGGTTCGGGCATCAGCCCATTCCGACCGCTGGTTATTGCCCTGGCCGCCGGTGCCAATTTTATCGCCCGTGGATTTTCGGGCGACCAGAACGGTACCGCTAAACTGTTGAAGGAAGCCATCGAACATCCTGGCTTTTCCTTTGTGCAAATCCTAAGCCCCTGCGTCACCTTCCGACCAGATCAAAAAACCTGGAAAGACGATGTCCATGATGCTGCAGTTGATCCGACAGATGAGATCGGCCGTGCGGCCCGTCGTTTGATGACCGATGATGGTTTCAATACCGGCGTTCTGTACAAAGGCGAACGCGAAGCCTTTCAGCCGCCTATTGGAGAAGCTACGGCGACGGTTGCCGACCTCGAAGGAAAGTTCGCATTATGAGTACCCTTGATATCAACAACATTGGCGAGTTTCTCGCTCACGCGCATGCTCTGGAAGCTGAAGCAGCATCACAATATGCCGATCTGGCCGAACAGATGGAAGTTCACAACAACACCGAAGTGGCTGAACTGTTCCACAAGCTCGCCGAAATTGAAGGCAAGCATATTGGTAAAATCGACGATAAGGCTGGAGACACCCCGATCCCGCACATCCCGCCATGGGAATATAAATGGGAAGGTGGTCAATCACCGGAAGCGGTCGTCGATATGGACGCGCATTATATGATGACGCCGCACCACGCCCTCAGGATGTCCCTCAAGGCCGAAGAGCGTGCTGCCGACTTTTTCCAGCGCATTGCTGACAATACGACCGATGAAGAAGTCCGGAGTTTGTCCGCTGAAATGGCCGAAGAAGAACGCGATCACATCAAATGGCTGAACGAGTGGCTGAAAAAATATCCTGAACCAGAAAACGGCTGGGACGAGGATATGGACCCACCCATGTTGCAAGAATAGTTACCCCAGGAACCAAGGAACCAGAATAATGACAACCCCCCATGACGTTCTCCTGCCCGAAGGCTGGGCACCGGCTATCGGCTATTCCAATGGCATTGCCGCAAAACCAGGTAAACTGGTTTTCCTCGCCGGTCAGGTCGGCTGGACAGCTCAACAGGTATTTGAATCCGAAGACATCGTGCCGCAATTCCGTCAGGCCCTGCAAAATGTTGTTGATGTTCTGGCCGAAGCTGGCGGCAAACCGGAGCACATTTGTCGCATGACCGCATTTTGCTGCGACAAACCTGCCTATATGGCTGGTCGCAGGGAGATGGGCAAAATCTGGAAAGAAGTCATGGGTAGCCATTTCCCAGCCATGAGCATGATCTTTGTTGTCGATCTGCTGGACAATCCCGGCAAGATCGAACTTGAAGCTACAGCTGTCGTTCCAGAGTAGAAGTATTTGCTACGGCTGCGTTGAATACCAAGGATAATATCTCGCTAAAGCGCCCTTGGTTATTCTTCTGATACAAACGCCAATGCTTCTTGAGTTAGGAATTTTGCGGCTTCTTGATAGCTTTTATCCCTAATGTATTTCAATCCAAGAGAAAGTAGTGCCAAAGGAAGCATCGCAAGAGCAACATAAAGAGCCAAAGTTCCGCCCAATATTATCAGACCGAGCATAAGAATAATTCCAACAAATCCAAACCCAACAAAGGAGCTCACAAAACCCCCTATTATTCGCATCAATACGGTCCCAAATAATATTAGAAACTCTGATACAGCCCTTAAGACATCTATCGATCTTGCTTTGCTTTTTTTCCGACAAATATCGATCAGATCATTCAGTTTTTCCTTATCTGGTTCCATAATCTGATCTGTTGGGTCGTACGAAAATAGTTGAGACCAAGCGCTTCCATCTGATGAAACTGCACTAATGTTTAAACGCCCATTCGTTGACGGAGTACCATTTTTAAGTGTCACTACTTGACCAAAGATTGCTGTATTTCGCTCCATTGAGTTTACCCTTACTTAAATTTGCGCACATTTAAAGTTGTGTTATATTTTAAGCTATACGACTTAACAATGAACTTGCGTTTTTTAAATACCCAATTGTTCCGTTAAGATTGTCGATCTGCTGGACAATCCCGGCAAGATCGAAATGGAGGCTACGGCTGTCGTTCCAGAGTAACTTTTCAAAGCTTCCCAGTTTGTAATTATTGTAAACATAGTAAACAAGGGCTTGGTATCATTCACAAACAAGGGATATAATCGTCGTTATGTCGCAATCTGATACCGAATTACCCGAATCCGTTTCAACGTCTTCACCGCCCCTGTCTATCCGACAGGCGGTGGCTGGGGATTATCAGCGGATTGTGGATCTGGACGCTGAAACCAGCAGTGTTTCCAAACCTGATTACTGGCGTGAAATATTCGCGCTGTATGTTTCCGGTGAAGATGCACAGCGTTACTTGCTGGTTGCAGACCTTGCTGGAAAAACTGTTGGCTTTGCCCTGGGCGAAGTCCGCGCCTGGGAATTTGGCTCGCCGCCCTGTGGCTGGGTGTTTGGGCTCGGCGTAACAGCCGAGGTTCGTGAGCACCGTGTGGGTAGTGCCCTGGTTCAGGACATGTTCGACCGTTTCCGGCGTGATGGCGTTTCCAGTGTGCGTACAAATGTTTCGCGCCGCGATACGCTCAACCTTTCCTTTTTCCGCAGTCTTGGCATGACTGCCGGCCCTTATGTGCAACTGGAATATAATCTCGATGAAGAAGAGCTGTCTTCATCATGAAAATCCAGAAATCAACAACCTTTGCCCTGTTTGCCGTTCTGGAACTGGCGCGTGATCCGGAAGCCCAGTTGGCAACAGGTGAAATTGCGGATGCCTACGACATATCTGTGCACCACTTGGCTAAAGTCATGCGCCAGCTCGTTCGGTCAGGCCTGATCCGTTCGGTCAGGGGTGCTGGTGGCGGCTACAAGTTTTCGGCCAACCCGAACCGTGTAACCCTGTATGATGTTGTCGCATTGTTTGAGGACAACCTGGCTTCTGAATTTGAAGTCCCTGGCGCCAGCGTCGGTACAGGCATCGGACGCGCCCTGCAAATGGTGGGTGATGAAATTGAAGACTTGACCCAGGCAACGCTTCAGTCGATTACACTGGCGACCTTGTTACGTCACGCGGCCCGGGCCGAAGCGGCGACGACAGCATCAGATATCAAGGAAATTCTCACAGAAGGCGATCTCGAGCCCCTGACCTGATGCGATTTCGTTTAAACCGGAACCGCCCTAGGTCAAAGTCACCCGTACACCACACATTGTGAACGTATTATCCCCGGTGCGAAGTCCGCGTTTTTCTGCTTCGGCGAGGATCGCGGGACGGTTTTGCGGCTGGATCAGCAACCCACCTGCCCCTTGGCCACGTCCATCCCTGCCTTCAACAAATCCAAGCGACGCGTTGTCCAGTGCCAGAGAGGGCGCGTGGGCTTTTTTCGTTAGCGGTATATCCAGTACCTTCGACCAGGTATCTGCCAGTCCTTGCGGATCGTCTGACTGAAGCTCCAGGCCTACCAGAGCGCTGCTGGTGTCAGTTTTGACATGCCCCTGCCAGGATGAGCCTGCCCATTTCCAGCTGGCCATATCCACATGATAGTCAGGCGCAGATGCCATCGAATCAATCGACAGGATAGCACCACCAACGTCAGCCGGATGAAAGTGTGTTGCGAAAGCTTCTGGTCCGTTGTGGGCCCAGACTTCGCGTATTCCATGCGCCTTGATACGCTTTCGATGCGCAACAGCGTCGTCACATTGTAGAATGACCATATAACCGCCATTGCCACCGCGACGTTCAAGATAGCGACCGGCTGAGGTGCCATCCCTTGTCGGTGCCACAATTTCAAGGAAGTTGCCGCCAAGGGCAAAAAGGGCGTTTTCGAGACCAAATTCGGCAACACCCGGATCCGTGTAACAAACCTCCAGACCCAGTACTGAATTTATTTCCTCAACCGCTGGATCAAGCTTTTCCGCAACAAAGACAAACTGACGCAATCGCATAAAAATCTCCCCTCGTGGACCAACAGGATAACAGGCCATGTGGCTTGCCGTCATCCCGGCTTTCCTGTTTCATGAAGAAAACCTGACTTGAAAAAGGATAAACGCCGTGAGTGACACGATTGATTCCAAAGCCGGAGAGTTTGATACCAGCGCCGATAATCTCAAGGCGCTGTCAGCCGAGCTGATTGAAACGCTGCGCATCCGGACCATACCGATTGGCATGAAGCTGTTCGAAGATGTCGAGGAAATGAACCAGATCAAAGGGCTACGGTCACCAACAAAGGACTTTCATTTCACCATGTGCCAAATGGTCGGCCAGTCACGGACTGCAGGCTTCACCCTCGGCATCGTGCACGAAAATACGCGCATGGGCAGCAACTGCGGTGGCATTGTCGGCCTCAATGCGCCGGGCGAAATATACCTCTCGGGTGAGGCCATGGAGGGTGTCTGGTTTGGCAACCGGGAAGCGTCGAAAGCACACCAGGCCGAAATGATCCGGGTTGAGCCAAAATATAATGGTTTGTGTGTCTCTCCGCTGCGGTCTGGCCGCCTGGATCCCCCGGATATTGTTTTGTTTTACGCAAATCCGGCCCAGACCATCCTGTTCGTCAACGGCCTGCAGCATCAACGCTACAAGCGCTATGACATGACAATCACCGGAGAAAGTGCCTGCTCTGACTCGTGGGGTCGTGCCCTGGCCACGCGCGAGACATCAATTTCCATCCCCTGTTTTGCCGAACGGCGATATGGCGGTGTTGCGGATGACGAAATGCTGCTGGCGATGCCGCCAGACGAGTTTGTCCGCGGCATTGAAGGCTTACGGGCCCTGGGCAAAGCAGGATTACGCTACCCTATTCCGCCATATGGTACCCAGATGGACCCGGCCCACGGCATGTCTGCCAGTTATGGCTAATTGACGCACTGCAATATTTCTTTGCTTTCCAGGACTATACCCTGTATATAGCCGCCAACTGCGCGGGGGTCCGGACATTTGGTTCGGCCCCTGCGCTTTACTTTTATATCCGGGATACAAGATGGAACTGCGTAATATTGCGATCATCGCACACGTTGATCATGGCAAAACAACCATGGTTGATCAGCTTCTTCGCCAATCAGGCACCTTTCGCGACAACCAGAAAGTGGATGAACGCGTTATGGACTCCAACGATCTGGAGAAAGAACGCGGCATTACGATTCTGTCCAAATGTACCTCCGTTGTGCGCGGCGATGTACGCATCAACATTATCGACACCCCCGGTCACGCCGATTTCGGTGGAGAGGTTGAGCGTATCCTCAGCATGGTTGATGGCGTTGTTGTCCTGGTGGACGCTGCCGAAGGCCCGATGCCGCAAACCAAGTTTGTTACAGCCAAAGCGCTGGGCCTGGGCCTGAACCCGATTGTTGTGGTCAACAAGGCTGATCGTCCCGACGCCCGTCACCATGAAGTTCATGACGAATGTTTCGATTTGTTTGTCGCCCTGGATGCCAACGATCAACAGCTTGAATTTCCCATGTTGTTTGCCTCCGCCAAGGAAGGCTGGGCTGCGGAAACGCCCGAAGGCCCCAAGGACAACCTTGATCCCCTGTTTGATCTGATCCTGAGCCACGTAAAGGCACCTGCATCGGCCACACCTGAAACCGCTGCCCTGCCATTTGCCATGCTGGCGACAACGCTGGAGCGCGACGATTTTCTGGGCCGTGTTTTGACGGGTCGGGTCGAGCAAGGCACGATCAAGCGCAATGACGTTATCAAGGCCATGAGCGCTGATGGCACTCTCATTCAGGAAGCCCGCATTTCCAAACTGATGGCTTTCCACGGCATTGAACGGGTCTCAGTTGATGAAGCAGGCCCCGGTGACATCGTCGCCATTGCCGGTCTGACCAAAGCCACTGTGGCTGATACACTGTGCGCCATGGAAGTTACCGACGCTCTGGTCGCCCAGCCGATTGATCCGCCAACCCTGGCGATGACATTTTCGGTTAATGATTCGCCGCTGGCCGGACAGGAAGGCTCCAAGGTAACGTCCCGTATGTTGCGTGACCGCCTGGACCGCGAAGCCGAGGGCAACGTCGCCATCAAGATCACCGAAACTGAGTCCGGCGACGCTTTCGAAGTTGGTGGACGCGGTGAATTGCAGTTGGGTGTGTTAATCGAAACCATGCGCCGCGAAGGCTTTGAGTTGTCGATCAGCCGTCCCCGCGTGATGTTCAAAAGCGATCCGCAAACAGGTCAACGCCTTGAACCTGTTGAAGAAGTACAAATTGATGTGGACGATGAATATTCAGGCGTCGTAATGGAAAAGCTTGGCATCCGACGCGCCGAACTTCTCGACATGCGCCCCTCCGGTGGCAGCAAGACCCGTATTATCCTGCATGTTCCCACCCGTGGCTTGATCGGCTATCACCCTGAATTCATGACCGATACCCGCGGTACCGGCGTCATGAACCGTGTGTTCCACGCATATGCCCCGTCGCGTGGTGATGTGCCGCGTCGCCAAAATGGCGTTCTGGTTTCGACCGAGCAAGGAAATTCTGTTCCCTTTGCCTTGTGGAACCTGGAAGATCGAGGCGACCTGTTTATCACATCAGGTATTCCCGTTTATCAAGGCATGATCATTGGTGAAAATGCCCGCACCGGCGATCTTGATGTGAACCCCATGAAAGTCAAGGCGCTAACGAATATGCGCTCGTCCGGCAAGGACGAGGCCGTTCGCCTCAGTCCACACCGTCAAATGGCCCTCGAAGCGGCCCTGACATACATCCAGGATGATGAGCTGGTTGAGGTCACACCAAAATCAATTCGTCTACGCAAGCGGCTGTTGTTGCCCCACGAGCGCAAAAGAGCGTCTCGCGAAGCAGGCTAGGGCGTTTCTTCCTTCGGCACGAGTGCGCGGTAGGCGTGCCATGTAGCGTGGCCGATCAGGGGGAAGCAAAAGATCATGCCAATAAACAACGTGGCAATGCCTGTCGCTGTAAATAATCCGATGAGCGCGGCCCACAACAGCATGGGCCGCAGGTTCAGGCGCACAGCATTGACGCTGATTTTACCAGCGGCGATGAAGTCAACGTCGCGTTCCATCAACAACGGCATGGAAACCGCACTAAGCGCGAAGACGACAAATGCGAGGACAGCGCCAACGGCTGAACCAACAGCTAGAAAAGCCAGTCCGCGCGGCGAATAAAACAACATCTCGAACATCAATTCCGGTTCAGCAGGATAGTGCCCGTCGCCAAAAAACAGCATGAACAACAAGGCCGCGATCTGCATCCAGGCAAACAGCACCAGGCCAAGCCCGCCACCGGCCCAGATCATTCGGGGCAAGCTTTTTTTGCACCCCGCCAGTACATCCATGAAGGCTACGCTTTCACCTGATTCGAGGCGGCGACTGCCTTCGTAAAGACCAATAGCCATCATCGGTGCCACAAGCATAAACCCGGCACCCAACGGCGGCAGCAAATAGAGCAGATCAAACCAGTACAAGGCTGTCACAAATCCCAGACTACCGACCGAGAAAATCGCACCATAAGTAAGACTGAGCCAGGGAGATTTGGTCAAGTCCCCCCAACCAGATGCCAGCCACGCCCAGGGATCTTCATAGGTTATGAGCGAAAAGCCCTGGCTGCTATCGGCGCCGTCAGAGGCAGTGTCAGTTACCGTCATTCCAATTCTCCTGCCCGATGCCAGGACGGTTCCCGCAGAAACGAAACCGAATTTTCCTGGTTACCAGGCAATGCTGCGCTTCCGTTAAAACCGGAAACTCGTATGTCCTTGACGTTGATCATAGACACGCAAAAAGACAAGGGAAAGTCTCCCTGGAATTATCCCCGAATAATTTGTGGGACTAGTTCCGGGCACACGAATTCGTTTGCCCGTCGTGAAATTCAGATATGTGTTTTTCCAGAGCGCCGTCTTGCACCAAACAGGGATTTGGCTGCACTGCTAAAGACTTTACAGCACAAAGCTTATTCAACCTCTACGGGCAACAATTTGACGATAACTAACAAGCAAGCCAGAAACTTTACTTGATTCCCGCCTTTGGCGCGCTGCCAATGTCATCGTCATAAAGAATCCGGTTCGCGGCACCGTTCATATCGGAGAACTGATTACTGCGAATGGACCAGAACAGGCCAACAATGCCCAATCCACCAAGTGCCAGTGCAATAACGATCAAATATACAAGATTTTCCATGGTTTCCCGACCCATCCACTATGTGTAGTGCTATGCATTGTATACCATTTTCGACTGTGACGATGAAATAGTCCCCAATCGCAGGCTGTTCGTCAAGACAATTATTGAAGAAACTGACATTGCAGCGGCTGCAAACAAGGGTGTTGCCTGCCCGGCCACGGCAATGGGTATACATACAGCGTTATAGACAAAAGCAAAAACGATGTTCTGCCAGATGATTTTTTGTGCACGTTTGGCGACTGTCAAAACTTCCACAACAGGTGAAAGCTTGTCGCCCTGAAATACGGCATCCGAGGCCGCCTGGCTTATGTCAGCTGCGGTTGCCGGCGACAGGGACACGTGCGCTGCGGCAAGTGCCGGTGCGTCGTTCAGGCCGTCCCCAACCATCAGAATCCTGTTTGCTGGCCCGGCATGTTTTGCCAACCAGTCATATTTGCCAGACGGCGTGAGTTCTGCTTGCCATTCGGCAATGCCCAGGCGCTGCGCCATGGCGGCGACAACCGGGGCTCTGTCACCGGACAACATGGTCAGATCATAACCCTTTGTCATGAGGCTTCTAACAACCTCTTTTGCATCCCGGCGCACCTCATCCTCAAAAATGAAACAAACCGGTTGCTGATTATCCCGGTAAAACCAGATTTGCGGGCCATTGGTATCGTCTGTCGCGACTTCTTCAGGCAAACCACCAAACTGTCGGCTGCCCAGCAGCCATGTTCCATCTTCCGCAACACAGCGCAATCCACCCCCGGCGACCTCCTCTATCTGGCCTACCCAGGCGGCGTCCGGGCCCAATCCTCGTTCCGCACCTGCCCGAACCAGGGCACGGGAAAGTGGATGGCGGCTGGAGGCTGCAAGATTGATGGCGGCCTGCAGATCGGCCAGTTGGTAATCTCCTGACAAAATAGGTCTTCCAATCGTCAGTGTCCCGGTTTTATCGAAGACAATACTGGTAACGTCTGCCAGTCGTTCAAGCGCCGTCGCGGACTTCAACAATATGCCCCGACGGAGAAGGCGCCCGGCAGCGACAACTTGCACGGCGGGTACAGCAAGCGCCAGGGCGCAGGGGCAGGTAATGATCAAAACAGCGATGGCATGCAGCAATGCCGTCTGCCAATCCAATCCGAATATGAGCCAGCCAATGAAGGTTGCCAATCCAAGGATATGAACAACGGGCGCATACAAACGCGAAATACGCTCTGCCAATTCCACATGCCGGGCGCGCCCTTCCTCAGCCTGCTCCAGCAATCGGACTATTTCTGCCAGGGCTGTTTCAGAAGACGACGCCGTCACCTTGATATGCAGGACCTGGCCCACATTCAGTGTCCCGGCGTAAACGTGATCGCCCTGGGTTGCCGATACCGGCAAGGTCTCACCGGTCAACAAGCTCTGATCAACTTCGCTTGCCCCCTGCAACACAACACCGTCAACCGAGATACGCTCGCCCGCCGCCGTCAGTACGGTCATGCCTGCCTCAACAGCATCGGGACGAATGTTTGTAGTTGAGCCATCTTGCTGGATAACGGTCACGGGTCGAGCCGTCAGAGCCAGCAGATGTGCTGCCGACGAACGCGCCCGGCTGCGCGCACGGGATTCCAGATACCGACCGATCAGCAAGAAAAACAACAGGCCAACAGCTGAGTCAAAATAGGCGTATTCGGCACCGGTGATGGTCTGAAAGAGGCTCATGGCTGACGTCAAAATAACGGCAAGGGAAATCGGCACATCCATGTTGACCCGACGTGCAGACAAAGCCGTCAGGGCAGATCGAAAAAAGGATCGCCCGGCATAGACAACGGCTGGCAGCGCAATCAGAGCGGAAACCCAATGCATCAATCCCCGTGTGGCGGGGCCCATGCCCTGGCTGTAACCTGCCCAGATCGCAGTTGACAACAACATCACATTGGCCGCAGCAAACCCGGCAACAGCCATGGATTTGAGGAGATCAGTTTCCCGGGCAATGCGATCTGCCTCCACGCGTTCGACATCGAAGGGAAACAGCCTGTATCCCAGCTTTTGCACAGGCCGTAATAATTCATTGGCAAGAGAAGCCGGTCCATGCCAGGTGATGTTCAGGCGCTGGGTTGTCATATTGACCCGGCCCCAGGCAACCCGCGCATCGTTCGCAAGGACTTGTTCAATCAGCCAGCCACAGGCCGCACAATGGAAACCATCAATCACCAGCGACAAGGTCGAGCGCTGCTCACCTGATTTTTGCTGTTCTTCGACGTAAAGAGAAAAGTCGATACCTTCCTGACTGTCGTCAGGCCTTGTCGGCCGGGCAGCCTCATCGAAGACGCGGCGCTGGTAGTATTGATCCAGCCCCAGACCGGCCACAAGGTCATAGGCCGTCGCACACCCGGCACAACAAAAATTCAGATGAGCTGAGGTTTCGTGTTTGGATATTTCGCTGCTTGCGCCCAGCGGCAATCCACAGTGTCCGCATACAGATTGTTGACCTGCAGGTTTTTGACCTGGACCTGTTTCGGCATCCACAGGATCACCCGTCAATTTGCCGAAATACGTTCAACCAACCGGTATTCACCTGCAGGCGCTGTCACCAACGCCCGAACTTCCCACTGACCAGGCAAGGGCAATTCGACATGGGCACGATAGGTCCCTGCTCCAGCTTCTGTCAGTGTGATATTCCGGTCATATCCTTCGTGGGTTGGTCTCACCAGAAGAACCTGCACAGTTGCGCCGGTCAGAGGCTGCTGATCTTCTTTTGTCATGACGAGCTTGAGCAAAACCAGATGCTTTCCCTCGGCCGTTTGGGGGATACTCTCCAGTGCCGCCGTCCAGCCCAGTTTTTTCTGAACATCTCTGCGCGCCAATTCGTTGTTATAGGTCCGGCCCTTTTCATATGCCTGTTCAGTGGTCAGGCCGGTGAAGGAAATCGCCCCCAGATAGGCCATGGTGCCGTTGACGGCAAAGATAACGCCAAAGAAACAGCCAAGAATCCACAGAGGCCAGGCTCTTTGCCAGCCAAAACGATGCCCGGTGGGGCTTGTCTGTTGAGACTGTTCGTTGCCTGTATTCATTTTTCCGGTCCCCGGAATGAGGTTTCATGATCCATGATCTTCTGCGACTGCTCTTCTGTCACCACAAATCGCATCACGTTCGCATCACTTTTCAAAGCCGCGCGCGCTGCATAGACAAACACCCTGAATGTGCTGACAGAATCAGAACGAACATTCAGACTTATATCTTTCACAGGTTCCTTCGCATGACCAATGACGGTCATCTGTGCGTCTTTTACACCTGATAAACGCAAGTGATAACTGCGGTCCTCGCGTTTCATATTGAGGATCTTAACAGTATAGCCGTTGCGAACAGAACCGTCCGCCAGAGTCACAAATAATGGATTGCGGTCACGAAGCACATTCACAGAAGAATCTGTCCGTAATATCAGGGCCGCCAGCATGACCATAATCACAATCAACAGGATCATCGTGTAGACAATTGTCCTCGGCCGAATGAGGTGGTACTTCGGATCCTTGCCTTCTGCCTTGGCGTTCATGATGCGCAGGGTATCGTATCGGATCAATCCGCGTGGGCGTTCCACCCTGTCCATGATGTTGTTACAGGCATCTGCACACAATCCGCAGCCAATACATTCCAGTTGCAAGCCGTCGCGGATGTCGATGCCTGTCGGACAAACAGCCACGCAGGCATTACAATCAATACAATCCCCGCGGCCTTCCCAGCTGGTTCCTTTTTTGTGTGCACCACGCGATTCGCCGCGCTGGTCATCATAGGTGACGACCAGGCTGTCATCATCCAGCATGGCACCCTGAAAACGGGCATAGGGGCACATATAGGTGCAAACGGCCTCACGCGCCCATCCTGCCATCAGATAGGTCGATCCGGTCAGGGACAGGATTACGGCATAGATGGTAAAGGAGGCATTACCCGTCAGGATATCGAGCATCAAGGTCGGCGCATCATTAAAGTAAAAAACCCAGGCACCGCCTGTCGCAAAAGCGATAAACATCCAGGCAATGTGCTTGGACACTTTCTTTGTAATCCAACCCAGACCTATCGGCCCCTTGTCCAACCGCATGCGGGCTGCGCGATCGCCTTCGATCTGGCGTTCGACCCACATGAACAGATCTGTCCAGACCGTTTGCGGACACGCATATCCACACCAGACCCGGCCTGCAAGGGCTGTGGCAAAAAACAGGGATATGGCTGCGATAATCAGGACACCGGTAAAGTAGTAAACTTCCTGGGCCCATATTTCGACGAAGAAGAAATAGGCTCTCTGGCTGGTCAGGTCGACAATCAATGCCTGACCGGGCGCGTCATCACCCCGGTCCCATCGCAGCCACGGGCCCAGATAGTAAATTCCGAGCAGCGTGCAAAGCGAAATCCATTTCAAACGGCGAAACTTGCCTTTAACGGATTTTGGATAAACATTTACCCAATCCGCAAAAAAGGAGTCTCCTCCGCTATCAGAGCCACTCATGATTTATCCGCTAAAAATGAACAACGGCCCCTGAGGGCCGAAGTCCGGTTATTCGATTTGTGCAACCTTGCCCCCTGTCCTGTGCACCAATTTATGGTGCCAGGAAAGAAGGTCAAGCCTAATCGCTACTCGCCGCCACCCAGAGAGTGTACGTACACAGCCAGTGACTTGATGGTTGCTTCGTCCAGTCGACCTGCCCAGGCAGGCATGACACCTTTACGTGAGCCATTGATCGTCTGCACAACAGTTGCCTTGTCACCGCCATAGAGCCAGACGGCATCTTTCAGCGATGGGGCACCCTGCTCTTTGTCGCCCTGAGCCTTGTCACCATGGCAGGCAACACAGTTTTCCTTGAAGATCTCAGCGCCTGGACCTGTTGCGGCCGAACCTGAAGTCAGGGAAAGAACATAGTCGGCAACAGCATCGATTTGCTTGGCATCCAGCATCTCGTCGACACCAAAAGCAGGCATTTCAGAGGAACGGGATTCTTCATGCGATGCGCGAATACCAAAACGGATGGTCGTTGTGATATCGGCAAGTTTGCCGCCCCACAGCCACTCATCATCATTGAGGTTCGGATAGCCCGGGAAGCCTTGTGCACCGGATCCGTGGCAAGGTGCACAGTTATCACCAAAGGCTGCACGGCCACCGGCCATGGCAAAGTTCAACATATCTGCGTCTGAACTGATGAC
>Ga0233449_1002109_pt1 | contig 16376 bp, 12 predicted proteins | sample SI_124_October20_FD_183012 | JGI IMG/M metagenome (GOLD analysis project Ga0233449, IMG submission 183012) | Seawater microbial communities from Saanich Inlet, British Columbia, Canada - SI_124_October2016_200_MG | ecosystem: Environmental > Aquatic > Marine > Inlet | place: Canada: British... | reverse complement strand
GACAAAGAGTGATTTCTCAACTGATGTCAAAGGCTCAAGTGTTAACGATGCTTCAGCGATTACAAATTCCAAAAAGGCATCTGAATCTGCTGAAAGCGAGGAGGAGGCAGTAGAGGGTGATGATGAGCCACAGGGCCCCCCTGCTGGTCAATCAACTCTCTTTTAGAGCAATGAACAATTCATTTGGCCACCATTTTGCAGAGGATTCAAACAATATATCGCAACTAATTAGACTCGTCCTTATCCTCACGCTTTAACAGGAGACGGAAGGATTTACGCGCAGAACGACCACCACCACTGGAATCTCTCTCATCACGAGCCCAAGTCTTTCTATGTAGTAGAATTAGGACAGTCAACAACTCAAGTCTGCCCAACCACATTAGAAGAGATGTCCAAATTAGTGCACCTGAATTCATTGATGCCCATGTATTTGAAGGGCCGTATGCGCCAAGAGCAGGACCGGTGTTACCAAGGGCTGATGCGACAACTGAAGCGATTGTTTCAACATCATGGGAAGGCATGAATAGCGCGAGAATGAGAGTTGAAGAAACGAAAAGCGCAATCCAAACTATCAGCAAACCTACTACAAGTGAAATGTAATCTTCCTCAATTACCTCACCATTCATACGAATGGGTTTGACTTGACGTGGATTTGTAATTCGAGATAACTCTCGCCATGCTACCTTGAATGATAAATTAAATCTCAATACTTTTAATCCGCCACCGGTAGAACCTGCGGAAGCCCCAATCACCATCAAAAAGAACAATATCAATAGGGTGAAAGTAGGCCATGAGTTGCCTTGCGCAACATAATCAGCACTACCATAACCCGTAGAAGTTCCTATCGAGACGATTTGAAAAATAGAGTCCCTAAACGCCTTACCACCAGCCCATCCGGCAAACCAGAGGGATAATGTGACAGCAATAGTGGCAGTCACCAAAATAAGGATGTAGTTTCGGGCTTCTTCATCAGAGAAGGCTTTCTTGAGATTTCTATCAAATACAATAAATGAAAGTATGCTGAAATTGATGCCCGCCAAAAACATGAATCCAATAACAATCCCTTCTACTGCTATAGAATCATAATGACCAATACTTCCATCTCTAGTTGAGAAACCGCCAGTTGGTAAGGTTGTTAGTGCGTGATTTATGGAATCAAAAGCGTCCATCTTTCCAAATATGTTCAATAATAACATTTCAAAAATAGTTAGGCAAATGTATATTCCCCATAGCATCATTGCTGTATTTTGAAGTCTTGGGCGGAGGCGAGCCAAGGAAGGCCCTGTTAACTCAGCCCTTGCAAGAGACATTCCTCCACCAAGGATTCTTGCAAATAATACCATTCCAAGCATAATTATTCCCATGCCACCTAGCCATTGAGTAATACTTCTCCACAATAATAGCCCGCGCGGTTGAGCATAGATACAATCAACAGTTGAGGAAACGCAATTAGGACTCATCTGCCATGCTATTACAGTTGAACCGGTTGTGGTGAAACCAGACATTGATTCAAACCAAGAGTTTACTCCGCCCCTGCACATGTCAATGAAACTGGAATCAGTAAATGGCCCATGGAATACCCCGGAAAGCCAAAAAGGCAATGCTCCAAAAAACACAATTACCGGCCAAGCCAAAGCCACCGCTGAGAAAGCTTCCTTATCTCGAAGTCTTTCTTGGGTATCTAGCCTAACAAAATAATTGAGAAGAATAAAACCAAATCCTCCTGAGAGAATAATTGGGAGTAAGAAAGCCTGTATGGCAAGTTCAAAACTATCAAGCAATATTGTCATCAACATGGAAAATGTCAATGGAATTATCAATAGAAGGGATATCCAGCCCAAAATAAGGGCGACCACATCTGTTCGCATGATGTCCTCACTCCACTGAAAACCTTGTCTTTAATTCATCAATACGATCTGGTGGAAGGAAACACAATAATCGATCTCCTTTGTGTAATAATTTACCAGCATTTGCAGAAAGCGTGACGCGGCCACCATCTGGGTCAAGACGCTGGATAAAAGCGACCTTTGTCCAACTTGGGAGTTTCAACTTCTCAATAGATAAATCAGATTTATGTTCATCATCAGAAAGTGGCATTATTGCACCAACAATATCTGGTATTGAGTCAAGCATCCCATATGGCCCTGGTAAAGCATCATGTACCTCGGCGAGAATCATATCTACTGCAACTCGCTTTTTGTTAACGGCAAAAGTAATTCCCATTTTCTTCACCACGCTAACTAAGTCCGCATCCTGCAATACTAATCCGGTGCGACGTACACCTAAACTTTCAGCGAGAACGGCAACTGCAATGCTTGCGTGGTCGTCAGAAAGCCCAGCGACCGCAATATCGTGCCTTCCAAGTCCTATTTCCTTCAATAATTGCTTGTCATGGTGGTCGCCGTTTATTACATCCAAACGCGGATTGTTTCCAAACTCGCCGCCGGCCAAATGGTTAGCCAAAGCCAAATCTGGCTCAATAACTGTAACTTCACACCCATCCTCTAGATAGGATTTCGCCAAGCCAACACCAATTTCACCCGCTCCAAAAACACAAACCTTTGGATGGACTGGGAAATCTTCCTCATCATGACCCATTAATCGGACAATGCGAGTAAAAGAGCGAGTCCCAATAGCGGCAACTGCAATCATGTCATTTGCCATGAACTTGGTATTGGCATCTGGCACGGCTGAGGGCTCGTGTTCCCTTTTTAATCCGACAATTGTCGGCAGATTGCTGATACGTTGCCCGGCCTCGCGAAGATTAGTAAATAATATCTCATTTGCATCTTTGGTAACTTTCATTTCAACAATATATGCATCGTGTCCAAAAGGAATAACCTCCTCAAAAGAAGTAGTTTTTAATCCTATTTTTAACCGGTTAATGCTTCCCTCGATAGGACTTATTGCAAAGTCAACTCCGCTCCATTCACGAAGTAAACCATTTTCTGATTCCTTAGCAACACTTGGATTTGAGACACGACAAATTGTGATGAAATTTTCATCTGCATTTCTCCCGCGACCATGTTCATGCCGAGCAAGAGCGCAAGAAAGTAAATTGAGTTCATCAGAACCAGTTGCGGCAATGAATACCTTTGCCTCTCGAATATTGGCTTTAATCAATTGTTCACGGCTAGCCACATCGCCATGAAGGACAAGAGCATCAATCATCTGGGCCGATTTTACTGCTGATGCACTATTATCGAGAAGTGCAACATCACGATTCTCACTGCGCAGTGCCTTCGCTAAGCCGACGCCAACGCGTCCTGCTCCACCAATAACAATCAACATAAGAACACCTCAAAACTCCTCAGGATTTACCTTTACCGTGTATGTCCCGCCATTGAAAACAGGACCGGACGTTGTCTCTAGAGTCACAACGCGATTGACATGGCCACCAGCATATGTGACAGTTGAACCGGAGGCATAATATTCGGAAACAAATTCATCTTCGGGGTCAAAGACTTCAATCCACTCAGAATATGCAGTGGGTGTGTGGAGAAGCCATTTATTATTTACAACATCAACGCTCCCCTCAATATAACAATCATTGAGATTTACTCCATTCTCAGAGCACCAAGCATCATTGAAAGGCAACATCACATTAGCCCAGCCATGGCCCTCCCAAGAGTTTTTCTTAGTGTCCAATAAGGCGCCAAACTCATACCAAGTTGGAATTTCTTTTACCCTTAAGATACTCATCCAAGCATTTGATTGCTCATCACAATCACCCTTCCCCGCTGCAAGACAATCTGGACCGCTACGAGCATATAGCGGGGCATTTTTATCATATTCAAGAGTGTCAATTAAGAAATCAAAGGCAGCTCTTGCAAAAGCATATGCATTATCATGCATATCTTCAGGCAGGCTTGCACTAATATCTGTCGCTGCCTGAATCACATTTTCTTGGGTAGCATCAATCAAATATTTCTGATAATTATCAGACCAGACTGTGGTTTCATGTTGTCCAAATTGAGACCAGTATTGGCCAAAGCCACGCATTTTACTATCAGCAAATGTACCGCTTGAATCTGAATTGATAGCCCAAGATTGCCCGTCTACTTCTGAAGGCGAATTATCATGATCCCACCATGTCCATGACTTACCAACAACATCCGATTCAGCAGAAAGTACCATTGTTTCCCCGGGGTGAATGGTGAACTCCCAACGAACACATTGAGAGTAGCCACAACTATCATCACCAGAATCAGCTGCAGGCCAGTAAATGATTGCCCCTGATGGTAATGAAATGGCATCCCCTATGGCTCGGGCCGTACCATCCATGGGTACCGAAATTACCTGCCCTTCAGATTCCAATCTAAAAGCAGTCACATCTTGTAGCAATGAAGCATCAAAAGGCCCGCCATCGCCATGAAATTGATTACCGGAAATACCCTTTGAAGTTCGTAATTCTGGAACGGGAATTCGTTGCACTACATCGACATTACCGAATCCATCATTCTCATATGTTACTGTGCGGGCAACAGAATATGATGCCTCAACGGGATATTCACGCCCAGGCTTCAATTGGTCCATTACTTCATCTCTAATATCAGACCATGCCTCAAACAACTGTTCCTGTGCAGGAGTAAAGAGGAAGGCAAAAGCGATGACTCCGACAAAAATTAGGTTGCGGATTTTTCCCTTTCGCAAGCCAGTACGACGAAATTCTCCCGATTTTGAGGATCCTCCTTTTGCTCCCTTGCGAACTCCTCGGCCAGCTGCTGCACCACCAGAACGTCCTCTTGTGACTCCAGAAGTAGCCGGAACTACACTAGAGGAACGAGAAAAGGGAGATGTTGTCGCATGTAAACGAGGAGTTGGCGGAGGGGCGCCTCCTCTTCTCGCACCTCGGCGAGGCGATTGCGAACTTGTCATCCTCCCGCAGGAATAACAAATCTTGTCATTCGGCAGGACCGGAGTAGCACAAAAAGGGCAGCGACCCATGTATTTACGGCTAGACGGGCGCTCTTTCAATGCTTCGCCTCACTATTATTGAATGAAACTGCTACATTCAAGTGAAAAAACAACGATTAGAGAGGAAGTAAGTAGTTATTCACTTTCAATAACAGGTGTTCCATTCAACACTTGCTCTTGGCGCAATTTTCGTTTCGCCTCGGACCGCACACGACGCAAACGGCGGGCGGCTTCTGGGTGCAAACTATGTCGCATCCAAACGGTATTTGCTCGACGCATCCCAATCATAAAAGGTGGAAGAATTAGTATCCATCCAATTGGAACTAAGACAGCATATGTAATCAAATTCACAGCAACCAAATGCCAAAAAGTAGCCCAAAATAAGGCCAAAAAGGGAGACCCTCGTTGGGCTCTTGAGCCAAGCCCACAGCCAATAATAGCATGAATTAGTGGGAGGAGAAGGACCAGTGCACCGACCCTGATTAGCGAAGGTAGTGTCACTCCATCAGATAATTCAAGAACACGATATCCCATGCGCATGGCCAACATAGCACCAGTTCCTAAACCAAATGCCCAACCAATAGCAGGGGCAGCAAAAGTCGCCCGAGCCCTCCTGCTTGCTGCAAATCGCAATGTAATCGCAGATAATCCTGCAGAAACAAACGCTGCAACGGCCATAGTCGCCCAACTAAGTGAACTACTACCTTGAATCACAAGTGCATAATATGGTTCAAAGACCAAAATATCGGTGGCAGCAGCGGCAATCGAACCTATCCCGATACCAAACATGAGGGCAGTTACTGCCTTTTGCGAATCATAAAAGCCGTGCAATTCACGCATTCCACCTCGCCAGCCCAAAGCCATACCTGCGAGGCTAAGCCCAGCAAGAAGTTGGATGTGGAGTAAGTCAAGCACAAACTTCCGAGCCGCCAACCCATGAAGAACATGGCGCTACAAATATCCAATTACCAGCAATTAGTCAACTGGATAATGATAAGGGAGGGTTCAAACATCATGACGCTTCGGGCACACCATGGCACTTGATGGACTACGCAGTGGTATCTTCTCGGCCCTTTCAAAAATAAAAGGGAGGACTAAACTCGATGAGGGTGAACTCGCCGACATGATAAAGAGTCTGCGCAGAGCACTTCAGGAAGCGGATTTCAATGTTAGGCAGACTAAGGAATTAACTGACCGCGTAGAAGATCGGCTGAGGAATGATGAGCGCCGTCCGGGAATTACTTTCCAAACTCAAGCAATGAATATTCTCTACACAGAATTGGTGAGAATGCTTGGTGATTCAAGAGAGGTAAGGCCACATGCCCAAACCATTCTCATGGTTGGTTTATACGGTCAAGGAAAAACTACTACCACGGCAAAATTGGCCGAATGGTACCGCCGAAGACACGGAGTTAAAGTTGCTGTAATCGAAGCTGACGTACACCGACCTGGAGCATATCATCAACTGAAACAATTGCTCGAAGATACAAACATCGTCGTATATGGCGAACCTGATGAAAAAGATGCACCTACGATTGTTCGTAATGGATTAGCCGCTGTTGGTTCAGCCGATATTGTCATTGTTGACACCGCAGGTCGCCACCAGTTAGACCAAGATTTAGTTAAAGAACTTGAATATATTTCAAAACTATGTCAAGCAACTGAACGCTTCCTCGTCATTGATGCACAAGTCGGCCAAGCAGCAGGCCCAGTTGCTGCTTCGTTCCATGATTTAGTCAACGTTACAGGTGTAATAGTCACAAAGTTAGACGGTACTGCAAGAGGTGGTGGGGCACTTTCTGCCGTTGCAACAACTGGTGCGCCAATTATGTATCTCGGGATTGGAGAAAAAGTAGCAGATTTGGAAAAATTTGAATCCGATGGTTTTATTTCTCGTCTTCTTGGAATGGGCGACATCAAAGGACTCATAGATTTGGCTCCAGAAGATTTAGATGAAGCCGAAGCAATGAGAATCACCGAACGAATGATGACGGGAAGATTTACCTTAAATGACATGTATAAGCAGATGGAAATGATGTCAAAAGTAGGCACTGTTGATAAATTACTTTCCTTCTTGCCAACGAATATGTTTGGAATGGGAGGGATGACAAAAGGCCAGCAGGAAGATATGCAAGGCAACTTGGATAAATTTAGGATTATCATGGATAGTATGACTAACTTCGAAAAAGATAACCCTAAGAGCATGAAAGCCGAAAGGATTCGCAGAATTGCAAGAGGGGCAGGTGTAAACGAAAAAGAAGTGCGTGAACTCATATCCCAATGGGGTCGTTCAAAGAAAATGATGAAGGGCATGACAAGTAACCGTAAGATGTCTCGTCAAATGAAGCAAATGATGAAAGGCAATGACATGGACATGGATGACTTCGGCATGGGTGCCTAATTATGATTGAACGTAGGTTTGCAATTGTTGGCCATCGCGCTCCCTCTAAAGGTAAAGTTAACCTCAATGATTTATCTGGTTCCTCAGGAAGAATTGATGTTCTCTGCCGAGCAGTAAACACCGCTTTGTTTCTCTCACATGGTATGAGGAAAAATACTCACATTACTCTTCACCTAATGGGAGGACCTGGAATGGGGAGGAGGATTTGGTTTGACAGTCGTTCGCTACGCGGCATTAGAGTTGATGAGCGTTCTATTGCCGGACAGATTTCTAAAATTATTCAACAGCGCGCTCCTGCAATTGGCCAATGGGAAGAATTTAGCCAAGGTCTTTGGCATAGCCCAGGTGAACTTTTAGACACATTAAAAGAATGGACTGACGAGGGAGTTGAAATCATCTATCTCGATGCAAATGCGCCTACTTTATGGGCGGATGATGCGCATCTTCCATCTACAAATGGGATTAAAAATCTTGGTGATATGCAACTAGGCGGAGGAGTTCAACTGCTAGGTGGTGAAGGCAACGACGAAAGCGCGACAGAAATTGACATTCCAGTTGACAATAGTATCGGTTTCATTCTATCAGACGATCAACTATTCAATCAAAGCGAAATCGACTCACTTTCAAAATATTCTAACAATTCCCGTTCGCTCGGACCAACTTGGATTCAAGGCCATTCAGCAATAGCAGTTATTCATCAATTACTTGATCTTGGAATAAAACTTCGTTGAATGAAAGGCACCAAGCACATTGCCCTATTTGGAAAAGCCAGTAAGCCAGCAAATCTTAGGATAACCAAAGCGGCCAACCATCATCGGCTAATTCAAAGTTTGTTCGCAATAAATTGCCCGGGATATCAAGCGGATGGCCCACCGGCCAAGTGGACATTACAGTTAGCGAGGCCTCACCTTTTGATAAGGCACCAATATCACAATACTTTTCGGTATCATCGATGACAGTAACACCGTCTATAGAATAGTAATTACCTTCGCCCATATCTTCGCGGTGCAATGCGTTTCGATACCAGCGCAGGCCTACTTTGGTTGGAGTAATCTTACCATTCCACTGCGGGGGTGTGTTTAGAGAAAGAAATACATCGCCCCTTTGTAATGCGCTAAACAGACGAGTTGTTTTCTCATATTCGGCGTTATCTCGCAACCAGCCTCTATTTGGGCGCAACAAGTTTTCCGGTTTGCGAGGTAATATTTTCAGCAAGCGCTGGACGACAGAAATTGTTGCTTCAACAGCAGGTCCAAAATGGCCAGCCTCAAAGGTTCCAAGTGAAGTCGCAAGAGATGGAAGGCCATACAAACTGGCCTCTCTTGCACCTGCAACAGTGCCGCTATGTAGCACATCTATGGACACATTTGCGCCCAAATTAATACCCGATACACAAAGAGATGGAGCCAATTCGGGCGTCAGTTCTTCAAGTGCTCCAGATAAGCCAACAATCATACAATCACTTGGAGTTCCGGCAAGTGAAAATATACGTCCCGTTGGTCCCTCGTCTCCTGACTTGACCTCATTATTGGCAAAGGCTTCTGAACAAACTTCGGCGGCAATATCATGTCTTTCGCTCATCTTCATTGGCTTTTGCAAAGTCATACTCATCGAGCATGCAGATTGATTTTTTTCGGGTGCAATTGTAACAAAAGATATCCCAGATTTGAGTAAACCAACCATAAGTGCATGGATCCCTGGAGCATCTACTCCATCATCATTGGTCAACAAGATGCATTGTCTATCATTCATTTTCCTCACCACTTTCCTCGCCGTCGAATATTTCGGTCAACGGATTTACCTCTGTGTCAACAGATTCATTATTTTGCTGACCAACCGAAATAGAAACCAACGCAGTACCGAGTATCATTATTGGCCCACCGATCCAAGTCCACATATCTGGCATCTGTTCTACACCGACAAACCAACCGATTAGGCCTCCTAAAAATGGTTCCATCAATAGCGTCACCGATATTAGAATTGTAGGCAGCCATCGCAGGCTGGCATTGATGCTATTGTGGCCCATAAGGCCAGGCACTAAGGCCAAGAAAATCACTGCCAAAAGGGAGACTCCGAACCACCCAAATGCACCTATTCCATCTAATGTCGAAAACGGCAATGCACCTTCATACAATACTGCGAGTATTGTCAGTAACAATGCCCCTACTGCAGTAACCGGCAAGGAATAGAGGAAAATTGGCATCCCCTGTGTTCTTAATTTTCTACTTATCACCATATAACCAACAACAAAAACTGCACCAGCAAATGCTGCCAAATCCCCAATTAATGTAACTTCACCTTCACCTTGAGTATCTTGCAAGGCAATCACTGCACCGATAAAACCAAGCCCTGCACCAATAAGAACGAGACGTTGTAAATGCTCCTTGTTCAGAGCCATCCAAGCGACTACGACAAATGGGTGGGCTGTGACGAAGAGGAGGCTATGGGTCAAAGATGTATGATCCAATGACCAAACCCAAGCAGCAAAATGTAGGCATAGAAATACCCCGCTAAGTGCCAAAGCGCTCCGTGATTCGTCACTCTTCCAATGTAATTTGGTTTGCTCATCAGCATTATACCATTGATATAGAAATCCTGGAATAAACACAAGAGTTGTGGCCTGCAACCTCCAAGAAGCTTTGAGAAGTGGACCGACACCTTCAATGGTACGAAATGTGGCTCCTGCAGTACTTACTGCGAGTAAACCAGTTGCCAATAATAGCCAAGCATACCATGGGTACTTTGTCAAGGATTCTTTTCTAGACATTGTGCTCCCACCCACGCTAGCGCCTGTAGAGATTGGTTGTGGGCCACTTTGACCCTTTTCCATTCAATCACCTCAACTTACAACTCATACGGCTTATGCGAGTTCTGCTTCAAGAGCCTTTTCTTCTTCTACACCACCGATAATTCCGGCCTTCTTGAAAACAGCATATAGGGCGCCGCCGAGAATGAGGTTAAAGCCTATGAATCCTATCAAACGAACAATATACCATATTGATGGGTCCATTGCAGTTGCAAAGCCGAGGGTATCAATAAATGCAAATACGGCTGACTCAGTGCCAAAGAAAGCCTCACCTGTTAACAGACCTGCTGCCACCATATATGTTCCGAGCAGAATAAGTGCACGACGCTTTTCTGCCTCTGATGCACCCTTCTCAAGTTTAATTTCCTCAATCTTAGGATTGAGTTTCTTTTCTTCCCACTTATCGCGAGCCACACCGCCAATTAGCATTGGTAAGGTATGAGGAAGGTCAAGATACATGCCTAATCCGAAAGAAGTACCCATTCCTGTAGCCATCTCAACAAAGATTCCTACTGCTGCTCCAAGCGCTAATAACCACATATCACCTTGGCCTTCAGCCAAAATAATGGAAAATGTAGCAAATGCATTTGCCTGTGGGGCCTTGAGATCAATAGTGCCGTTAGCCAACTGTATTGAAAGGAAAATTGCAACCCCTGCGCCCAAAATAGCCCCTGGGACAACCCCCAGAATATTCCCCTTCGAAATGTGATAAGGTCGATTGCCAATGTAAAGCGAGTTCTTGTAATCGCCGACTACTGTGCCGGAAAGTGAAATAGCGGAACCAAACACAGTAGTTCCAACTAGGCCGAGTAATACTGCCTCCTCTTTTGATAATGCTAATACTTCGTCAAAGGAAAGGAATATTCCCATCAGCATCAACAATACGATGAATGATGTTCCACTAACTGGTTCAATACCAGTCTCCCCCATGACGCGAACAGCAATCGCTCCAAGAAGGAAAGTTGTAAGAAGCAATATTGTTGCGAAAATAAGTGCAGGCATCATTCCAAATCCTCCCAACCAAAAGACTAGGAACATTACTACAAATGTAATCACCATAAAGATTGGAATGTGCATAAGAGGCCACTCATACCAGCCCTTCCCAGGCATATATTCTTGACCGGTCTCACCAGCAAATGCCGCCTTGATATCCTTGCCAATATCGAGGAAGGTTCGCCACATCTTCAGCAATCCAAATATTCCACCACCGACGATTGAGCCAATAGCGATTTGCCGAACTACTGACTTAAAGGCAATAATTTGTAGTGCTGCGGGACCATCAGAGGAATAATCATGAATTGCAACTTTGTCACCTGCTGCAGCATCAAATACTGGATAATTGAAAAATACTGCCATTGGGACCAAGTAGAGCCAACCAACAAAGGTACCCAAATTGACCAAGAAAGCAACTCTTGTGCGCATGAACCAACCGATTGCAAACATCGTAGGAGTAAGGGCAACACCAACATAAGTGTGAGCTAATGCTTTGTCAATGAAACCGGCATTTGGGTCATATAACGAGACTCCATTACCTGCGCCAGTATCAGGGTTTATTCCAGCCGGTTGGTGAAGAATTCCATGACCGTAAATAGATGCAAGTCCGAATTCCCCAAAATGGGCCAGTTCGGCGAACCAGTCAAAGACGGCGATGTAGGCACCATGAAATTTGATTAGAGGATATTCAACAAGGAACAGAACAACCATAGTTAATGAAGTCCAAATTCCAATTGTCTTTAACGAATCTTTGGCGTGCTCAACTGCACCTGTACTAACATCACAAGAAATATCTAACATCTTCAGCGTCGCCTCAAAACCAGGCATAGGCAGGGGGTCTTCTACTAACCAAACTCGCCTAAATATTATGAAATACATAATTCCCAAGAAACCGGCAAACATACTGGCAATTATTCCGATAAATGCTAGCCGAAAAGTATCGGGGTCATTGATCAAATGCGTTCCGCCAGTCAAGGTATAATCGGCTGACGTCGCCAACAAAAAGATGGCAGGGAAGGTGAAGATGAAACCAGTAGAAGCGTGAGTTGCCCCAGTAGTTGCTGAAGTAGAAATGTTAACTTCAGAAGGTGACCACTTTAGTGCCATTCCAAGTAAGTAAGCAAAATACCAAGCCGCAGAAACTGCAAGACCGATTTTTAAAGCAATATATGCAGTTACACCCGAGAATACTGCACCGACCATGACACCGATTAGAACTCTTTTTGTATTCCAATGCGATACTTCAAAAGATTCCTCAAGGTTCTTCTCCTCAAGATACTGCTCAAGCACACCGGAGTTGAGATTATTGTACATCTCGTCATCAAGCCAAGTGAGAGTACCCTCCTCAATGGCTTTGATGCCGTTGGCAGTTACGGGTTGGCGATAAGCGCTTTGTTTGACACCCATAGTAGTCCCTCAACAACACCTCCAAGACCACTTGCTTCATGACTATTACCCCTAACTAAATACAAAATGTCTGCAAAAATATGGACAATTACTAGCATCAATTGGCAATAATACTCCATACATTCACACAAATCGCCACCAGAAATTGATGCTTGCGCTAATACCAACACCCATATTGGCCAATTTCCACCTTACCTATTTCCACTCAATAACAAAAAGGTTTCATGAATCTTGCGATTTCTGAGATTCACGCCACATTGCATCTTCCGCAGCGGCAACTTTCATTCCTTCTTCAAGGTCAACCTTGCTAGTTAATATCGTTCCAACTATGATTAAGACTACGATAGAAAGGATTGCTACTCTACTATCAAACATTGCCACAGATAGCGCATAGAGAATTGGCCCGACCATCGCAGCCGCTTTGCCAATGAAACCGAAAAAGCCGAAGAATTCGGTAGTTCTACTTTCAGGTATTAGCATCGAAAACATAGACCTTGCTTGGGCACCCGCAGCACCCATCACACACCCTACAAAGAAACCTAAAATGATCCATTGCAAAGATACACCAATGCCAAAGGGCTCCCATACATTATCCCTCATTGCTTGAGGCCACCAATCCATTGGACCCCCTTGGTCCAAGATAGTTGGATGTTGGTCGCCAACCGTTGCAGACCCATTTAATACGCCTCCGGAAAAGTGGAAGGAAAATCTGTGCTCACTTGTATCACCAAATGCGGCAACTAATGCAGTAGCATCGACAAGGTCAAGAGTCGTGCGTTCTTCTCCATTATCCAATAAATAAATATTGAATGCATTCCTAAATGCGGTATCACCATCTCCCTCAGAACTTACCCAGCCTTCAACCCCTCGATCGTAGAGAGTAGTAAGGTGATACGAATTATCCGAATCATCCCAATCATACTGGAAATCATAGCGCTGGTGGTCAGCCTCACCATCAAGAGTAAGAGGCGCAAAACCAATTGCAGTTACTGCAACAAGACAATAAATCACTAGAGCGGTCATTAAGGATTGCTTTGTACCCCATTTCTCGGCTAAGGCACCGAAAGCGACAGACATCGGAATTGCTACAATATTTACCGTGAGCAATAGGGCGATATTCATTGCAGGATTTATTCGCAATACTGATTCGCCAAATGCACTTGCCATGCCATTTATCGTATTCACGCCATCGTAAAACAACAAATATGCAAGAAGGAAAAATGCAAGAATTTTGAAACGACGAATCTCTCGCAAGGTTGTCCATACCTGTACATATGCCATTTTTGTCGCACTAAGAGTCTTGGCGAATTGTGATTCTCCTGCAAATTCAGCAGGACTAGGAATATCAGGTTCAGGTGTCCACTTAAACATTAGAGCACCAAAACCCCACCACCATAGTGAAGAAGAAACAAAGACGATGGCTAGATTTACATTTGTTTCGAGAGGAGATGCCAGAATTACTCCTAAATGAAATAGAAGGAGAATAGACCCGCCAATGAAACCATAGGCATAACCCCAACTCGAAACTTTATCCATGTGTTCCTTCTTTGCCATGTAGGGCATAAATGCGTAATATATCGTGTTACCACCGGAAAAACCAACCGTAGCAATAACGAAAGTAAGGGCTAAAAACATGTAACCTTGATTTCCTAAGAAAGGAGCAATACCCATTAATGCAGTGAAAATTATTCCGACAACTGTGTACCAATACAACATTTTCTTCTTTAGTGGCACTCTGTCAGCAATGACTCCAAGGGCTGGCGCAGTTAGTGCGACGATAGCCATAGAAATTGCCAAAATGATTGCATAAAATGAATCACCAGTGACATTGAGCCCCGCCCATTCACTTCCACCGCCAGTTGCTTGATTGTACAAGTTAGCCATTAATGCCGGCACTACTACAGTCATACAAGTGAGAGCGTAGGCTTGGTTTGCCCAATCAAAAAAGTACCATCCTCGAAGTGCTTTACGCTCATCATCCGAATGTTCAGCAATCATACCCCAGTCGCGAATATTAAGCCCCATGGTTTGGGATGCCTAAACATCCGGTATAAACTAACACACGGAAATGAGTGAAAAATGCAAAAAAGTGAAACCAATAAAAAAGAGGAGGTCGATTTCACGGCGAGGCGTGAGCAATAATATGAGAGTATCAGTGATCTCTGGTAATCTTAAAACGACCAAGAGCTTCCATCCACTGAATCTCCTGACCAGCCTCAATATTCATTTCTGGGTCAACAGGAAGAACCATCATTGCATAGGACTTTGAATCCATTGCATGGACATCATCACCTTCGATATGGGTGACAGTAGCACTGCCTTTCTCAATAATTGGAACTTGGATATTATCGGTAACTGTGCCGACGTGACTTTTCTTCTGTCCGGAAAAAATATTGGACATTTCAATACGTGCTTTTGCGCTTCCGTGCTTTCCAGGTTTGGATTTTGAAATGCTCAATATTTTGTAAGCCTCATCATCTACACAACAATAACGACCAACTTTTAAAGTGCGGATTTCTACTCTTGAAGTGCCTGGCATATTTCATCCTCAACCCTCCGTAATTGTTGTGGCTTATGACGCTTTGCTTGCTTAGTTGATGTATTTTACATATCACGGACATCTAAGCGCTCACCATTTCTACCTCTTTCGCCGAGAATAATTGGCAGTAATTTCTCCGCAGTTATCATTGGGCAAACCAATTCGCCTTTTTCATGAAAACTAACAAACTTGTTCACAAGAGGGAAATCCTTTTTACTTGCCTGTCTTATTTCAGTTTGCATTTCCGTATTTACAATTCCGGGGGCGACTGCCACAACCGACAAGTTGCTATCTGCAACCTCTTCAGCAAGGCAACGCACCCACATCTCGAGCCCCGCTTTAGATGTACAATATGCGGACCAACCAGAAATTGCATTTACTGCCGCACCACTGGAAATGGCAGTGATTCTTGAATGAACTGCTGACAATAACAACGGCATCAAACGAATGGTGAGATCTTGAACTGCTAACAAATTAACTTGTATACTATGCGACCAAGTTTGGATATCGGAATCAATCATTTGCGAAATTGGAGTGATTATTCCCGCATTATGAACAATTCCCGAAAGAGAGGAAAAGCGTTCAAGAATGTCCTCTGCTGCAGAGGCAATTGAGTCGCGAGATGACAAGTCGCAGGCAATAATTACTGCGTTTGAACTCAAAGCGAGTAATTCCTTACCTACTGCATTCAAGTTCTTTGAAGGTCTTGCCATGGCAATTACAGGCAGGCCAATAGAAGCCAACTTTAGGGCGATTTCACGACCTAAGCCGCGACTTGCACCAGTCACCAAATATGGGCTCAATGTAGATTCGGACTGGCCTCCCATAAGATGTGCGAGATGCAACAAGCCTATTGAGATTCACATCAAATAATCCAAAGTAAGGTGAAGAACCACTTCAGTGTATTCAATTGATACAATATGTGATGAAGTGTGAAGGGAATGGATGGAAATTTTAGACAGTTTCTTTTTAGCATCACATTGTATTTATTTACCGCCCTATGTAGCATTTGCCGCTGGCAAGTGCTAGTGGAGCCGGGTCGTATGTCCAATAATGTTCTAATCGAGTGGTTTGAAAGTGCAAAAATAGATAGTGTCGCCTCTGTAGGTGGAAAGGGTGCATCGCTTGGAGAAATGCACCAGAAACTAACTACTGCTGGTGTTCAAGTTCCAAATGGTTTTACTGTTACCGTAGACGCATATCATCAATTTGTTAATGCAAAAATTCCTCCTGCTACTTGGGATAATGTCGCTAATCCCGAAGGGGTTGAAAAACTACGAGCAAGTGCGATTGGATCTTCAACACTATCTGAG
>Ga0233449_1002105_pt1 | contig 16395 bp, 10 predicted proteins | sample SI_124_October20_FD_183012 | JGI IMG/M metagenome (GOLD analysis project Ga0233449, IMG submission 183012) | Seawater microbial communities from Saanich Inlet, British Columbia, Canada - SI_124_October2016_200_MG | ecosystem: Environmental > Aquatic > Marine > Inlet | place: Canada: British... | reverse complement strand
CGAGTAATTGATCTTATTAACTGGGGTGCTGATTACTTTAATTCCAAATCAATTACCAACGCAAGACGGGAAGTCGAGTGGTTATTATGTCATGTTTTAAATTGTGAACGGATCGATCTCTATCTTGAGTTTGAACAACCATTATTTGGCAAAGAATTATCCACTTTTAGGGCTATGGTATTGCGCCGTGTAAAAGGCGAGCCCTTTCAGCATATTATTGGCAAAGCACCATTTTACGGACGGGATTTTATCATTTCACCCGATGTTCTAATCCCACGGCCAGAGACGGAAATTATTATCGACATCCTTAAAGAGGATATTGAAAAAACAAGTGTCCTTGAAATTGGCACTGGCAGCGGCTGTCTTGCAATCACTATAGAACTAGAGGGTATATGCCATCAGCAGATAGCTACAGATATATCCAAGCAGGCTTTGACAGTTGCCAAATCAAATGCTGAAAAATTTAAAGTTAACGGCATATCATTTCGTTGTCATGATTTTTTAAATATGCCAATCACATCGCGCTTTGATGTGATCATTTCAAATCCGCCCTATATATCAGATCATGAACGACACACACTTGAAAGAACGGTTATTGACTATGATCCAGAAATTGCTCTGACTGATTATAAAGATGGATTTACATTTTACCGCCGTTTTGCCGATCAGGGTCATGACCTACTTAATCAGGATGGTTATATGCTCCTGGAATTTGGCGGGGATAACCAAGCTGATAATATAGAAGCCATCTTCACCGCCAGAAATTATCAGGTAAAATTTTATCCGGATTTACAAAATAATCTTCGCGTTGTAAAGGTAACAACATCCAAATGATTTTCTATATTGAAAGATTATATGCCTATATACAAATCATCAGGCCCCTGAATGTGGTATTCGGTGTATTATCTGTTCTCATTACTTTTGATCTTTTGGATATCGAATTCAATTTTATCTTTTTAATGTATCCATCGTTAATTGTCGCTTTATTTATTGCTGCCGCCAATGTCACCAATGATATATTCGATTTCCCCACCGATAAAATCAACCGGCCCAGGCGTCCTATTCCCTCAGGAAATATTCGATTGCCATATGCCGTGTTTTATGCATTTACCCTGTATACGGTTGGGATTATACTGACCTTTTATATAAACTCATTTTCCAGGATGATTGCGCTGGTAATAGTCCTGCCCCTTCTTGTATTATATACTCCAGTATTTAAAAAAATCCCCCTGATGGGTAATATGATCATCGGTTTGGTTCTCGGGTCTGTATTCATTTTCTCAGAAGTAGCTTTTACAGATTCACTGGGGAAAATGTGGATTCCCTTCTTATTGGCCTTTGGCCTTACCTTCATCAGAGAATTGGTAAAGGATATGGAAGATGTAGAGGGAGATACTGCCGCAGGTATATCCACATACCCAATGAAATTTGGCTTAGTGAAATCATTTTATATCCTGATAGCGCTGTCCACATTCCTTTGTGCAGGTGCCCTTATCCCATACTTTTTATCCATTTATGGATATCGATATTTTTTAGTTCTGATAACCGGGGTCGAAATTCCCCTCCTTGCCAGTATCTTTTATCTCTCCAGGGGAGTCACGCCAAAAAGATGCGGTAATATAGCCAGTGTTATAAAACTAATCACCCTTATGGGAATGCTGACAATTTGGACTATAGGCAAAACATCTTGATTATTCTGAATCTTCAAAGTTCGGGATGACCTTTTTCTCTTTTATTTATTAATTATCCTAAAACTACGCCCTTAACAAATCAAATTTATTTGGGGTAGATAACTAAAAATACAAATTAAGGACATTTTAGTAATAATATATTTTTTGTAGCCTGCAGTAATTATTCTTAAATTTCTGCATGCAAATTTTATAGATTTCGCATAATTCGAGAGTTCAGCGAGAAATATTAAAACATAACAATTGATCAAAAATAACAAAGAACCCAACTAATAACATCGGAGGGAAATAATGAATAAACTATTCATTCGTATCATGGTTGTTGCGCTAAGTTTATCCGCAATGACAATCGCCGGGACTGTATCTGGTAAGGTAACTGATGCCAGTAATGGAAACGGACTTGCCGGAGCAAATGTAACTGTTGAAGGCACCAGCGTTGGTGCTGCCGCAGATGCAAACGGCATGTTTCACATAACAAATGTACCAAACGGTTCAGTCACTATCACTGCATCTATGATTGGTTTTGAGAAAGCCAGCAAAACTGTTGATGTCAGAGGAATGGTAAATGTGAACTTTTCACTAACCAAATCTGCCTTGCAGCTCAGTGCACTGGAAGTATTGGCCTCCCGTGCTGATGCAAAAACACCAGTTGCGTATACCAATATTACCAAAGAAGACATGGAAGTACGTTTAGGATCACAGGATATCCCTATGATATTAAATACAACACCATCAGTATATGCGACTCAGCAGGGTGGCGGTGCCGGTGATGCTCGAATAAACGTAAGAGGATTTAACCAAAGAAATGTTGCTGTAATGATCAATGGTGTTCCGCAGAATGATATGGAAAACGGTTGGGTTTACTGGTCTAATTGGGATGGTGTTGGTGATGCCACATCATCTATCCAGATGCAGCGTGGACTCAGTGCAGTTAATCTTGCCACGCCATCTATTGGTGGAACCATGAATATTATTACCGATCCTACAGCCAGTGAGCGCGGTGGTGTATTTAAACAGGAAGTCGGTGATGGTTCATTCCTAAAAACAACGTTGAATCTTAACACCGGTTTAATGTTTGATGATAAAATTGCCTTAAGCGGTACTATCGTTAGAAAAACTGGTGACGGCCTTATTGATAAAACATGGACAGATGCCTGGGCATATTATATTGGTGCCAGCTTTGCCATGAATAAAACCAATCGTTTTGAATTGTATGCTATTGGTGCGCCACAGCGTCATGGTCAAAATCTTTATAAACAAAATATTGCTAGTTATGATAGAGATCTTGCCAAAGATATTGACGGTTACGATGAAGATGCATTTGCACCTGGAGCAAAATATGAAGTAGAAGTTGGTCGTGAGTTCAATCAAAACTGGGCTCCAGTCAGCTCTTCATATACTGGAAAACAATATTATTACATGTATGGTGACAATACTGTAGACCGCCATGATCCTAATTACATAAATGAACGGGAAAATTTCTTTCACAAACCACTTGTAAACCTGAATCATTACTTGACTATCAATGACCAAATGAGGCTCTCATCCGTTTTATATTGGTCTGGTGGTTCCGGTGGTGGAACTGGCACCTATGGTAAAATTCCCACATTGGATGCCGATGGTGTTTTAGGTGGTGAAGATTATAAATTCTATTACGGTGGTAATCCATGGACTCGTGATTGGAATACTTTAATAGCCTATAACTCAGGTTCAGAAGATACTGTTTATGTTGATAAAACAGCTATTGTCAGAAATACTGATGGCGAATCTGTAGGTATCCTTAGAAATAGTATTAATCGTCAATCTACAATCGGTTTGATTTCAAAACTAAATTATGACTTTAGCGATGTCCTCAAACTTCAATTTGGTATTGACTGGAGAACTGCTGATATTGAACATGCCCGTGAAGTAAGAGATCTAATGGGTGGTGAATATTATATTGATCATGAAGATGCAAATAATACCAATAAAGTAGTTAGACTTGGTGACATTATTGCTTATCATAATGAAACTACTGTTGATTGGGTAGGTGTATTCGCCCAGGCTTCTTATATTGCCGGCCCAATATCTGCATATGGTATGGTTGGATCGTCTTCTATCAAATACTCATATCAGGATCATTTTACGGTTGCAGATAAAAAAATCAACTCAGAGTCCATTGGTGCCACACAGTTTAAAGGTGGAGCTATGTTTGATGTAAGCAATGATATTAGTGTTTTTGGTAATTTTGGTATTGTTGAAAAACCACCAATCATGGATAATGTAATTTATATTGATGGTACTGTGGCAGATAATCCTGATAATGAACAATTTGTCAGTACAGAGTTTGGTGTAAATTGGAGATTGATGGACGGTAGAATAGCCACAAAAGTGAACGTATATAATACAGATTGGAACGATAGAAACTTGACCAAATCCGTAACTACAGGACAGGGTTCAAGTGGTGATACCGATGTTATTTTCTTAACTGGCGTTGACCAGAATCACAAAGGTATTGAAATAGAAGCATCGGCACAGGTCCATGATATGGTCAGAGTTGATGCAGCATTATCTTTTGGTACCTGGGAATTTGTTGGTGATGCAGGTGGAACCTATACTGAACTTGGCTCAACACAAACTGAATATCAGTATGCTTTAGATGGACTGAAAGTTGGTGATATGCCTCAAACCGCTATGGTATTTGGCGCTACTATAACTCCAATTGAAGGACTCAGAATTCAAGCCTTATTAAATTGGTATGATGATAATTATTCTGACTGGAGTCCAGATAGTCGGCAGGTAAATGACTATGGTGATGATGGTGAAGAAGGTGACGGAAACGCTGGTGAAATAGAGTCTTGGGAAACAGCATATGATAACGGAGAAGGTGATGGAGTTATTAGTGATACTGAATGGACCTATGCTGATCGTGTACAAGTTTGGAATGCGCCTAGTTATACAAAGATCGATGTACATGCATATTATGATATACCAGTCCAACTTGGAAATACAAAACTGCAGGCATTTGTCCATATTTTCAATTTATTTGATGAAGTATATATCCAGGATGCTGTAGATAATAGTCAGTATAATGGTTGGGGTGGAACCTCACATGATGCTGATAATGCTGAAGTATTTCTTGGTACTCCAAGATATATCAATGCCGGTATAAATGTTAGATTCTAAATTTTAACATTCATATTTACAATATAATTGTTATAAAAAAGGGGCTGTTAATACAGCCCCTTTTTTTATGCATTTATAATATTACCTTTTCATTAATATACCCATAAGAGTATTCATTACGATTTATATGATAATCAACATTAATACCATTCGTTAACTAAAATAATTGTTATCTAAAGAATTGCCTATAATCATTTTTAGGAGAAGTACTATGAAATTAGTGTGTTCAACTCTTATCATGTTTCTCATCCAATCTACCATCTTATCTGCAGGCACTGTCACGGGGAATGTAACTGACATCAACACTGGAAACGGACTTGCAGGCGCAAATGTAACTGTTGAAGGTACCAGCGTCGGTGCTGCCGCCAATGCAAACGGCATGTTTCACATCACTAATGTACCAAACGGTTCAGTCACTATTATTGCATCGATGATTGGTTTTGAGAAAACCAGCAAAACTGTTGATGTCAGAGGAATGGTAAATGTGAACTTTTCACTAACCAAATCTGCCTTACAACTCAGTGCACTTGAAGTATTGGCATCCCGTGCTGATGCAAGAACACCAGTTGCATATACCAATATTACCAAAGAAGACATGGAAGTTCGCCTCGGATCACAGGATATCCCTATGATATTAAATACAACACCATCAGTATATGCAACCCAGCAGGGTGGCGGTGGCGGTGATGCCCGTGTAAATGTCCGTGGATTTAACCAGCGCAATGTTGCTGTAATGATCAATGGTGTTCCTCAAAATGACATGGAAAACGGTTGGGTGTACTGGTCTAACTGGGATGGTGTTGGTGATGTCACATCATCTATCCAGATGCAGCGTGGACTCAGTGCTGTAAACCTTGCCACACCATCTATTGGTGGAACCATGAATATTATTACCGACCCTACTGCCAGTGAACGCGGTGGTGTATTCAAACAGGAAATTGGTGATGGTTCATTCCTCAAAACTACTTTGAATCTTAACACTGGGTTAATGTTTGATGAGAAAGTTGCCCTAAGTGGTACTATCGTCAGAAAGACAGGTGACGGGATCATCGATTATACATGGACTGATGCATGGGCGTATTACTTTGGTGCCAGTTATGCCATGAATAAAACCAATCGCTTTGAATTGTATGCTATTGGCGCACCTCAGCGTCATGGTCAAAACTTGTATAAGCAAAACATTGCCACATATAACCGTGATCTCGCTCAAAGTACATTTGGTTATGATGACGAAGCATTTGCAGAAGATGCAAAATATGAACACGAAGCCGGTCGTGAATTCAATCAAAACGCCGCCCCTGTCAGTAGCTCTTACACCGGAAAACAGTACTTTTATATGTACGGTGATCATATTGAAAAACGCCATGATCCAAATTTTATAAATGAAAGAGAAAATTATTTCCATAAACCCCTGGTCAATCTGAACCACTATCTTACTATCAATGACCAAATGAGACTCTCATCTATTCTATATTGGTCCGGCGGGTCAGGTGGTGGCACTGGCACCTATGGTAAAATCCCTACACTGGATGCCGATGGTGTTTTAGGTAATCGATATTATAGATTCTACTTTGGTGGTAATCCATGGACTCGTGATTGGGATACATTAATAGATTATAATTCAGGTCCTGATGACACCGTCTGGATAGATCAATCAGCTATTCTCAGAAATTCTGATGGTGAGTCTGTTGGTATATTGAGAAACAGTATTAACCGTCAATCAACCATCGGTTTTATATCAAAACTAAATTATGACTTTAGCAATGTTCTAAAACTTCAATTTGGTATTGACTGGAGAACTGCTGATATTGAACATGCCCGTGAAGTGAGAGATCTTATGGGTGGTGAATACTATATCGACCATGAAGATGAAAATAATACCAATAAAGTGGTTAGACTTGGCGACATCATTGATTATCATAATGAAACCAATGTTGACTGGATTGGTACCTTTGCCCAGGCTTCTTATATAAATGGCCCTCTTTCCGCATACGGAATGTTTGGTCTTTCATCTATCAAATATTCATATCAGGATCATTTTACTATTGCCAATAAAAAAATTAAAACAGAATCCATTGGTGCCACACAATTTAAAGGTGGAGTTATGTATGATGTGACCAACAACATTAGTGTTTTTGGTAATTTTGGTATTGTTGAAAAACCGCCAATCATGGATAATGTCATTTATATTGATGGCACTGTCGCAGAAAATCCTGATAATGAAGAATTTGTCAGTACAGAGTTTGGAGTAAATTGGAGATTGATGGACGGTAGATTAGCAACAAAAGTCAATGTGTATAATACCGATTGGAATGATAGAAACCTGACCAAGCCCGTAACTACAGGACAGGGTTCAAGCGGGGACAGCGATATTATTTTCCTTACTGGAGTAGACCAAAATCATAAAGGGATTGAAATAGAAGCGTCTACACAAATTATCCCCATGCTAAGAATTGATGCGACAATTTCTTTTGGCACCTGGGAATTTGCCGGTGATGCCAGCGGAACCTATACTGAACTTGGCTCCACGCAAACTGAATATCAATATGCCTTAGATGGACTGAAAGTTGGTGACATGCCCCAGTGTTTAGCGAAATTTAGAACTCCCTACCGCATTGACTCATCCAAAAAGATACTAGTAGGGGGTTGTTGCCTCATCTAAAAAGACACTACTTTACGGAAAAGGAGTGTTTAATGGGCAAGATAGAAAATCCTAATAAAATTAGTAAGAAAGCAAGGCGTGAACTAATAGAAGTAATGAGACCACAATATCAGACTGCATCCTGGCTAGACAAGATGAAAATACTAGATGGAATAGTTGCTGCCACAAAATATGACCGAAAATATGCTACCCGCCTTTTAAATAAGCCAATTGTGAAAAAAGGTGAAAACTTCAATAAGAAAAAACAAAACCCAAGATTATATGATGAACACGTTAAGAATGCTCTATTTTCAGTATGGTATTCTGCAAATCAGATCTGTTCAAAACGTTTAGTCCCATTTTTACCGGATTTTGTTGAAAGCCTTGAAAGACATGGACATTTAAGATTAACCAAAGATGTAAAAGATAAACTTTTAAAGATTAGTCCAGCAACAGTTGATAGAATGCTCAAACCTGAGAGACAAAGAATTGGGAAATCCCCCGGCACAACCAAATCTGGAAGTCTGTTAAAACATCAAATAAAAGTAAGAACATTTACCGATTGGGACGATGTTATTCCAGGCTTTCTTGAAATTGATACAGTAGCCCATTGTGGTGGGGATATTAGTGGTCAGTTTATTAATACATTGACACTTGTTGATATTGCAACTGGTTGGGTAGAATTGATTCCGTTATTGCGTAAGAGTCCATCTGATGTAATTGCGGGCTTGAATATTGTGAAAAAGCTGTTACCATTCTCCATGTTGGGATTAGACACAGACAATGGATCGGAATTTATAAACTTTGATGTTCTGGACTACTGTGAAGAAAATGAAATTACGTTTACCAGATCACGTGCATATCGCAAGAATGATCAAGCACATGTTGAAGAGAAAAATGGTTCTATTGTTCGCAGGTTGGTAGGGTATGATCGTTTTGAAGGAAAACAAGCCTGGATTGCAATGAGCCAACTTTACCGGTATCTACGCAACTATATCAATTTTTTCCAACCATCTATGAAACTTGCTTCAAAAAGTAGGCAAGGTGCAAAAGTAACTAAAAAATACCATGCAGCAAAAACTCCCTATCAAAGAATTCTAATAAATGATGCTATTTCAAACTCGGTAAAAAACAAATTGGGACAACAATATTATAAGCTTGACCCAGTGAAATTAATGGACCAGCTTGAACAATCGCAGAGAGCTCTTTTTAAATATGGATGGATGCCACTGGAAACAACAGCTCCCCTTATTGAAACTGATAAGAAATTAGAAAAGGAAATTGAACTATTAATTGACGTACCAAAATTGAAGCTATACTCTGTTGGTAAAAAACCAGATGGCCGATCTAAGCCATGGAAAACGAGTTCTCGACCAGATCTCTTTGCTAGTGTATGGGATAAGTTGAGACTGAAGCTAGAGTTAAATCCAGAGAAGACAGCAAAATCACTGATGGAGGAATTAGTTGAGAAAGATCCAAGCAATTTCAAGATTAGTCAATTGCGGACTCTGCAAAGGAAAGTAAAGAAATGGAGAGAAAAACAAACAATCTATGAAGATCAAATTGAAGAAATATTAAACTCAGAATCGAAGAGTAAATCAAGAGATCAGGAAAAAGAAACAGTTTCTCAAAATTAAAATAAATGTAATAAAATAATGCTGAATATCAAGTAACAAAAGTAGTGATATAAGAATGAGGCACTTTGGACTTAACGACAATCAAAGAAGTGTCTTTTTTAAATGAGGCAATACGAGGGTATATTATAGTTGTCGCTGGAGACCCCAGGCAGCCATGGTTTTTGGTGCCACAATAACCCCAATTGAAGGTTTAAAAATTCAAGCTTTATTAAATTGGTATGAAGATAATTATGCCGATTGGAGCCCTGAAAGCAGACAAGTAAATGACTTTGGTGACGATGGTATAGAAAAAAACGATGATAATAATGACGGAGATTATACCGACCAATGGGACACTGCACCTGATAATGGTGAAGATGATGGTGTAATAAGTGATTCAGAATGGCTTTTTGCTGATCGCTATGAAGTCTGGAAAGCACCCGGTTATACTAAAATTGATGTACATGCATATTATGATATTCCGATACAATTTGGGAATACCAATATTCAGGCGTTTTTACATATTTTCAATTTATTTGATGAAATCTATGTTCAGGATGCCGTTGATAATAGTCAGTATAATGGCTGGGATCATACTATACATGATGCCGATAATGCAGAAGTATTTCTTGGTACACCAAGGTATGTCAATGCCGGTATAAATATTAGATTTTAAAATTCATATTCAAAATGAATATAAAAAAGGGCTGTTTTAACAGTCCTTTTTTATGCCTTGAAATGAATTTATGGTGTATTATGATCAATGAACCAATATCGCCATTTGTAACAGTTTAAACTTTTCATCAGCTACCCGCTGATATCTTCACCCCCATCAACACGAATTGTATTTCCTGTGAGCCAGGTTTCTTCTGCAAGTCCTAACAGTCCAATAATTTTTGCCACATCCTTAGTCTGAGTCAGTCTCTTACCAGGATTCATTGATTCGGCAAGTTCAATCATTTTCTCATTTTCCGGGATTTTCCTCAAAGCGGCGGTATCCGTTACTCCAGCCTGCAAAGTATTACTGGCAATACCAAACTCACTGAATTCAAATGCCAATTGCCTACTGTATGATTCTAGGGCAGCCTTGGCAGCAGATACAGCACCATAAGCTTTCCATTGACAATGTCCACCTGAACTGGTCATTCCAAAAATTTGACTGCCTTTTTTTAATAATCCGGCATAATACAAATCCTGAGACCAATATATAATGCTGCTTGCCATCACATCCAGAGTCATCTCAATTTGTTTCTGTGAAAGTGATTGAGCCGGACTCTCACCGATGACTGGTTTTAAGGCACCAAATGCCAGACTATGCATAAGAATTTTTACACGGATATCTCCAAAACTCTTTAACTCTTCAATTACCCGATGTCTCTTATCTTCATCTGTTGCACTCATATTTTTGAATACAACTTGTACACCTTCTGACTTTAGATCAGTGATGAGTTCGTCGATTCGTTCTTTCGCAGATCTTCGATCAAGATGGATTCCATAAATATTGATTCCCTTGCTGGCTAACTCTCGTGCAGTAGCTTCACCAAATCCACTGGATGATCCCAGTATTACTGCCCAGTCTGACATATATTTTCTCCTAAAATTTGGTGCAAATTTAGGGTAGGCAATGAGACTCGTTCAATTGATTTATCTTTGTGGGTATTTAGACACTTCCGAGATACTGAGATATCAGGGATACAAAACTTTTTCATTTCATATCTTATACGGGATAGAAAATTATTGTATAATCGTATTGTTAAATGTCAACAGACAGCAAACAAAATGTTTTGTGTCGTGATGCTGGAATTTGTTTTATAAGCTGGTAATTTTGGCGTTAGGCATGCCACGGGCAACCTTCAGGTCTTACAACTTAATTTTTTGTCTTCTAAACTGAGAAACAGCTGAAATAGAATAAACAAGTAATGCTGCCCAAATAAATCCAAAAGACATTATATGTAACGACGTGAATGGTTCATGATATACGCATATGCCAATCAGTAATTGTCCGCTGGGTGCAAGGTATTGTAGAAAACCGACTGTAATATACTGAATCCTTCTGGCACCATGAGCAAATAGTAAAAGTGGAATCGCTGTGACCACACCACCACACATTAATAATAAAATACCAGGTAAATCATTTCCACCAAATAGTTCGCCGGGTCCACCACCCTTCATTAATAAATAGAGACAGGCAAACGGCATGAGAACTATTAATTCTCCTGTCAATCCGGGAAGAGAGTTTACCTTACCGGTTTTTCGTAATAAGCCATAAAATGCAAAAGAAAATGCCAGGATCAATGCTATCCAGGGAAGCCGATCGGACTGTATGGTAAGCATCACAACGCCAACTAAAGCTAATCCTATAGACAGAAATTGCCACCTCCCCAGTCTTTCTTTTAGTAAAACCATTCCCAGTAGCATGTTGACAAGAGGATTTATAAAGTACCCCAAGCTGGCCTCCACTAAATGATTATTATTCACTGCCCAGATAAAAACAAGCCAGTTTGTACCAATCAGAACTGCCGTGAGCATCATGGTCAGCAGATTTCGTTTGGATGAAAAAGCCAGTTTGACTTCTTTCCATCGGGATTGAGTAAATAGAATGATTGAGACAAAAACCAGTGACCATATCACCCTATGTGACATGACAGTGATCGATGGGACATGACTCAATAGTTTCCAGAATACTGCCACCACTCCCCACAGTAAAAAAGCAGACATGGTTGTAAGTACACCTTTTAGAGATTCACTCATTAGGACAAATCACTCAAATAAAATAGAATAATCATCCTGTAAATTGAATATTCTTTCTTACATTTACCGACAAAAAACTCACAAAGGAGTTCGTACATGGAAACAGTTTCGGTAAATAGTTTTGTTACCCGTCAGGTAAAGGGCTCAGGTAAGTCTTTTGCTCTGGGACTTGGATTTGACGAGATCGCCGAACATGCAGCCACTCAGTTGAATACAGGTCATTTTGAATCAGGATATCGCCAAGGCGTTCGTCTTGTTCATGTATCCAATTCACTGCTTCAATATTTTTTTAGTCCTTTGGTTAAAATTTCCAATGAAATGCAATTAAAAGCAATTATCACCCGGCGGCGTGAGAATGAAGAGCCGTATATTCAAATCCGAGCCATTGGTGTCCCGCCATTACCGGCAGGGTCTGTAAATCTTATTCTTTATCATCATGATGTTCTTGCTGAAACAAATGAAGATGAGACAAATGCCGATTGGGAGCTCATTGCCTTCAACTGTCTTCCAGAGGGATTGGAAAATATGCCAATGGGACCGGTAACGATGATGAGAAATCAGTTGCAACTGACTGGTGGAACCAAGGGAACATACTCTACTGAAGAATGGGCTGAATCCGTGCGATTCTGGCAAAACTATGCTATGTGTGATGACTCTGCTGTGTAATTAAATCAATAATCAATTTTCCAATAATAAATTTTAAAAGGTACAATATGAATAATAAAAAAATAGTTTTGGTTACCGGAGCCAACCGAGGTTTAGGTCTTGAAGCTGCAAAAACATTTGCTGAAATGGGTTACTATACCATTCTATCAGGCCGGAATGCTGACTCACTTGATTCTGTGATATCAAAATTAAAAGACCAATTCCAGAATATTGATTCTGTCATTCTGGATATGTCTGATAAGCAATCCATAAGGCATGCTGCTGATGGAGTTTTGTCTAAATATGGCAAAATTGATATCCTTGTGAACAACGCCGGTATCCTGATTGATGACGCAGATTCCGGTGCGGATAATTCCATTCTCACAATCAATTCCAATATTATACATAAGACAATGATGACGAATGTTTACGGACCTTTGTTATTGAGCCAGTTGCTTATCCCAAAAATGAAAGAAAATGATTTTGGTCGAATTGTCAATGTCTCCAGTGCAATGGGACAATTATCAGATATGAATGGTTTATATCCAGCCTATCGTATATCAAAAGTATCATTGAATGCCCTGACTATTATTCTTCATAATGAATTGAAAGGGACAAAAATTCTGGTGAATTCTGTAAGTCCTGGCTGGGTGCGAACTGATATGGGTGGCAAGAACGCCCCCCGCTCTCTTGAAGAGGGTGTTCAGGGTATGATTCGGTTAGCAACACTGGTGGATGGCGGTCCATCAGGATTATTTTTTAGAGATGGGGATCAGTTGGACTGGTAAAAGATCAAGTGTATTCGTCAAAAATAATTCATGTTGATATGGATGCATTTTATGCGTCTGTTGAACAAAGGGATAACCCGGAATATCGCGGGAAACCAGTTGCTGTTGGGGGATCAAAGGTGCGCGGTGTGGTGGCGGCTGCCAGTTATGAGGCGAGAAAATATGGGATTTACTCTGCTATGCCATCTCGCACGGCATATAGAAAATGTCCCGGTATTATTTTTGTGAAACCACGCTTTGAGGTGTATTCTGGAGTTTCCAGGCACGTCATGGCCATATTTAGGGATTACACGGATTTAGTGGAACCCCTGTCTCTGGATGAGGCATACCTCGATGTGACCCGAAATAAACTGAGATTCTCTTCAGCAGTTTTAATTGCTCGTGAGATTCGGGCAAGAATAAAAGCCGAAACGGGGCTAACTGCATCTGCTGGCATATCCTACAATAAATTCCTTGCAAAAATTGCTTCAGGAATGAATAAACCAAATGGGATGACAATTATACCTGAAGAAGAAGCAATTGAATTTTTAGAGAAACTTCCCATACAAAAATTCTATGGAATTGGAAAAGTCACAGCCGAAAAAATGAAATCAATTGACATTAATAATGGTGCAGATTTAAAGAAAAAAACTGAAATTGAACTTATGCATCTTTTTGGAAAGGCAGGTAAATATTACTATAATGCAGTGAGAGGAGAAGATAACCGCAAAGTATCAACTGAAAGAATTCGGAAATCCCTTGGAGCAGAACGCACCTTTGATATTGATTATTCAGATAAGGAAGCACTCACATTACAATTAGGTATGATATCCCGGGTTGTTGCAACCAGATTGAAAAAGAAAAATTTTAGAGGTAGAACACTTACCGTAAAAATTAAATATTTTGATTTTGAGATTCATACGCGGAGTAAGACTTTTAAAGATTATGTAATCGATCAACAGGATATTCTTAATAAATCAATGGATTTACTGTTTTCTCCAAAACTGGAAAAACCAGTTAGGCTGCTTGGAATCACCGTGTCAAAATCCGATAAACAACCTGAAGTTGAAGATAATAATCAGATAACCCTGCAACTGCAATGATAATAATATTCTTCATTGGATTGAGACGTATTAATTCTGAATTGACAATGAGCATTTTCCATTTGTTGACCTGGAACTTCCAACTCAGTCACCCCTATTAATGTATTTATTCATTTATATCTAATTTCATCTGAAAACTGTTCGTTTTGTCTTTTCGTTAATTCTTATTCCATTTTTGACCCTTTGCTAACTGTGAAGTTAATATCGAAGAATTTATTTTATTCAATAGTAAAAAGTAGGATAAATTTCACATCAATCAAAGAATGTCAATGTTTATCAATCTTTTAATATTCCAAAGGAATCAATTCATGTCTCGAGTTAATTATTTTCTCATTATCAGTATCTTATTCAATGCGATTATTTTCACACAGGATACACCAAATCCATCAATACAAATTGATGCAGATACTACAAAAAAAACGCCAGTAGTTACAGTTGATATTGAAGAAGACGAAAAGGATAAATCTAAATTACCTGCATTTGAAGAGCTTGTGGAAGACTATGAAAAAATATCCGGTTTATTTGATATGTATTGGGATAAGGAAAAAAATGCAGCTTATTTCTCGATTCACCCTGATCAATTTGAACAAGTTTATCTTTGGAATGTGACCCGTCAATCCGGTGATGCAGCATATTTTGATAGCGGATCCATGATGGGATCTTTCCCATTTTTCTTTAAGAAATTTGGCGAGAGCATCCAACTTATTGAGGCAAATACTCGTTATCGTGCCAAAGAAAATACTCCAACCGCAAGAGCAATTAAGCAGCAGTTACCAAATTCAATTTTATTAAAATCAAAAATCTTATCAGAGCCTGATTCACTCAATGGGAAAATTCTCATCGATATGAAGGATTTTTTTATTACCGATAAATATACCATGGTGGGCTATCGGACAGGTAAATGGAAGCGTAAGTATGATTTTGACAAGGATAACAGCTCATTTATAACATTAAAATCGTTTACCGAAAATACCGAGGTTGGTGTTGCACTTCACTTCAAATCTGACAAACCCCATGGCAGTAGTACATTGGCAGATTCAAGAAGCATGCTGCATAAATATCATTTCAGTTTATCTGCTATACCTGAATCGGATTATCAGCCACGAGTGGCCGATGACCGTGTTGGACATTTTCAAACCTTTTATCAGGATTACTCTTCACTTGATCTCAACTCACCGTATAAATATTATATCAATCGCTGGAATCTTGAAAAAAAAGACCCCGATGCAAAATTATCTGAACCCGTAGAGCCCATTGTTTTCTGGATTGAAAATACCACTCCGGAGAAATATCGTCAAGCCATTGCGGAAGGTATTCTTATGTGGAATGAGGCATTTGAAAGAATCGGTTTTAAAAATGCCATGGTAGCGAATATAATGCCTGATGATGCTGAATGGGATCCGGCAGATTCAAGATATAATACTATTCGCTGGATTATTCAGCCTGGTGCCGGTTATGCAGTAGGACCTTCCCGCGCCAATCCCTTTACCGGTGAATTATATGATGCAGATATTCGTATCAGTTCAGATTATGTGAGACATTTTTACCGGGAGTATGATGAATTTGTCACTCCAGTTTCCATGAACGATGTATTGAATTGGATGGACCCGCCAAATGAATTAGAAGACTATAATAATCACCAATGTGAGTATTCACAGGAAAAACACCGACAGATGGTTTTTGCTTCAAATTTTCTTTTGGCAAATGGCACACTTGGCACAGATGATCTTGAAGAATTCGTCATGGCAGGATTGTCAGATCTCGTTGTCCATGAAGTTGGTCATACTTTAGGTTTACGGCATAATTTTCGAGGTACTTCCATATATCCTCTCGAACTATTAAAAAATTATGAATTTACTAGCGAATATGGTATTGCCGGTTCAGTTATGGATTATACGCCAATAAATCTTTCACCTGAAGGCGAGCCGCAGGGATCCTATTATCATACTACCCTTGGTGTGTATGATTACTGGGCGATTGAATATGCCTACCGTCCTTTTGACAAATCCGAATTTGAAA
>Ga0233449_1002103_pt1 | contig 16412 bp, 18 predicted proteins | sample SI_124_October20_FD_183012 | JGI IMG/M metagenome (GOLD analysis project Ga0233449, IMG submission 183012) | Seawater microbial communities from Saanich Inlet, British Columbia, Canada - SI_124_October2016_200_MG | ecosystem: Environmental > Aquatic > Marine > Inlet | place: Canada: British... | reverse complement strand
CGGTATCAAACTCATACCAGTTGCCGTCACCTTGAGGTTGCACCTGCAGTAACCATCTTTTTTCTTTTTTCATATATACTCCTGTATATTTATAGAACACACAACGCACCATTGCGAAGTGATGCCATCATTACATCATAGAATCGAACATGGCTTGTATCCTTTATACAGTAGGGGTTTTCGAGGTGGTGGTTTATACAGTGCAAACCCATAAGAAAGACTAGAAGTAGCACTGTTTTATAACCCCCCGAGCCAATAAAAATAAAGTTTGTTGGAAATATAACAGGCGAAAAGAAACCCTGCTTTCGCAGGGCTCTTAGTTGGTGAGGGCTTTCACCCTCGGGTTATTACGAGCCTTCGTTCCAGTATTCCAGCATTGATTCAGCCTCGCCTCGTGTAAGCATGTAAGGTGTTGACCTTTCATTTGGAAACCAGGCTTGCATTTCCTCGTCAAAGTATTCAGTTCCTATGTAGAAACCTGCAGCACTTTCCATAACTTTCAACTCTGATACTGTTACCAGAGGGTTTACATCGTACTTCTTACCTAGTTCAAGGGCAGTATGGAATGCATCCACCTTTGAACACTTTACCCATTGTTCGTATGTCATGATTGACTCCTATATGACTCACCCACTATTGAATGAGTTGTCACCATTAGACCAAAACTTTGGCAGGTTTGTATAGTCCTTTATACAGTAAGGGTTTTCGAGGTGGTGGTTTTGGACAGTCGGACAAGTGGTAGGGGGGCACTCGGACACGGAACTTTGACCCCCCCACCCTTAATAAGTAAACCTCTCAATCCAAGACCTCCAAAAAGTAACGCTTTACACTGTTGTAAAGAACTAAAAAATTCCTACTAAAAAATTTGCATCCCCCAAAAAACCCTGTTATAGTACACCCATGGATAGATTACCCCTTAATCACACGAAGTGGTCAGATAGGCTAGCGTTTGACATGGCATTGCTCTTAGAGAAGAGTGGTGAAACACTAGATGAAGTTATTGACCGCCACAAAATTACACCTAGTGAGATGCTGGTATTTAACGAGGACCCAATCTTTAGGAAGAAGGTGGAGGTTTATCGTGACGATATTCGAGAAAAGGGTGTAACGTTCCGACTTAAGGCCCGTGCTCAGGCAGAGGAATTGCTGATGACATCGTGGCAACTTATACACAGCCCAGAGGTATCACCAGCAGTTAAAGCAGACTTGATTAAGTCGACGGTGAAGTGGGGTGACCTAGAGCCTAAGACATCAAGCCAAGACGTGGAAGCTGGTGGCGGTGTGAAGATTACTATTAACCTTGGTGAGTCCACGCATCAGATGACACAGGTGATAGAGCATGACGAGGCAGACGCCCAGCTTATCGGCGCTAGTTAAGGCGTTCGACCGCGTATTTGAAGAGTTACCAGCTAAGAAGTTTAATACGACCAGAGCCTACCACGACTTCGCGAATGACCTGATAGCATCAGGCATAAGCTTTCGGGTTAAGATAGTTAAGAAGCGTAAGGCCAGCCCAAGTTATATTATGGTTATGCTGCTGCAGACGGTGGACATGACCAAGCCAGATGCACCACCGCTAGAGCCACACGACCACTCGCGGTCCGCAGAGGATGCGCCGGATACAGACAGCGTGGACATAATCGGGGCGTGTCCGTCATGTGGCGTGCTTATGGCTAATAGTGAGTGGTGTGCGTACTGTGGGGAAGACACAGCGAAATTATATATCAAGGAGAGTAGGGATGAGTCAAGGCACTGAGATAGACTACACGCCGCCCACAACGGGTAGGGCGTTTATGTTGAGTGATTCGCCGATGCGGACACTGATGGGACCTGTTGGTAGTGGGAAATCGGTGACGTGCTCGTTTGAGATAGTGCGCAGGGCGACGATGCAGAAGCCCAACGCCAACGGCATACGCAAGACGCGAGCTGCTGTGGTGCGAGAGACAGCACGTCAGCTGGCAGATACGACGATTAAGACATTTTTAGATTGGTTCCCGCCGGGGCAGTGTGGGCGATACATGCGTACGACCAAGACGTACTTCATGAAGATGGGGGATGTTGAGTGTGAGGTGATGTTCCGGGCGCTGGACGACGCGGACGACGTGGCTAACCTTAACTCGCTGGAGCTGACGTTCGCATGGTTTAACGAGTGTCGGGATATTCACCCTGACATTATTGATGCGATGTCTAAACGTGTGGGGCGGTTCCCGTCGAATAAGGACGGGGGGCCGACTTGGCATGGAATGTGGGGGGATACCAACCCGCCGACGATGGACACGTGGTGGTATTATCAGATGGAGCACATCGACCCTAAGGATGGGGTGAGTGAGAACGACAACGGGTGGGATGTGTTCAAGCAACCATCAGGTCGTGCTCCTGACGGAGAGAATGTTGAGAATTTGCCAGATGGGTATTACGATACACAGGGTCGGTCTGAAGAGTACATAAGGGTTTATATTGACGGTGAGTATGGGCTATCAAGTGCTGGTATGCCAGTGTACAAATACTTCCGTCCTGATTACCACATGTCCCATGAGCCACTTAACCCGATTGTTAACGGTGTGAGACCCATCGTTGTTGGGATGGACTTGGGGTTAACCCCCGCGGCTGTCATCGGGCAGCAGGACGCTAAAGGGCGTGCGATAATCCTTGACGAGGCCGTCAGCTTCGACATGGGGATACAGAGATTTATGCGGACGGTGCTCAAGCCGCTGCTATATGAGAGATTTCCAGGGAGCCCAGTGATGATAATCGTGGACCCCGCTGGTGTGCAGAGAGCACAGACGGACGAGCGGACAGTAGTGGACATCATCAAGGCGGAGGGATTTAAGGTTAGGCCTGCGAAGACTAACAGTGTCTCGGCGAGACTCAACGCGGTGGATGAATACTTGATGAGACACGTGGATGGCGAGACGGCGTTCCTTGTAGACCCTAGGTGCACGAAACTTAAGAGTGCTATGATGGGTGGATACAGGTACCATAAGAAGAACGGTACGATTGATAAGAACAAACACTCGCATGTTGCAGAAGCCCTGCAGTATTTGATGCTTCATATCGGTAGTATTGACGAGGGTGTAGAATTAAATCGGAGAAGAAGTGTAAAACCTGCCCCCGCGATGGGGTGGACATGATATGATACACCTGGGTGTGGTTTACTCTCCTCTTCCACATTGTAGTTACACACCCACCCCCCCGATGAGTCACTTCTCGGGGGACCTTTTATTATAAAATAGTTGCATATGACAAACAAAACGTGTAAAACTGAGTTAAAACAGCCATATATAGGGACATTTGGGGGAATTAAATGCCAGGATTGACAGTGCTTAGAGTAGTGGATAACGCTACAATGGTAGCAGATGAGCAGGAAAATGCAGCCCGTGAGCTACAAGATAGGCAGAATGAACCTCTATTTCTAGGTTTAACTGGATATCTTAAGGAGTGTTGGGACGCTGCTAGGCAAGCGAAGAAACCTATTGAGACTATTATGCTTAAAGCCATGCGTCAGCGCAATGGCGAGTATGAGCCAGATAAACTTTCCGCGATTAACAACCAAGGCGGCTCGACAATCTTCATGGGGATTACCGAAGTTAAGTGTCGTGCTGGTGAGAGCTGGCTACGGGACATCTTATTAGACACTGGTACTCCACCATGGGACTTAGGTCCGACACCCCTCCCTGATTTATCCCCAGCGCAGGCTCAAGAGATTGAAACAGTGTTCGCTGAGAACGTGCTGAAGATTGTCGAGACAGCAGGCCAAGCACCTACAGCAGTTGAGATGGCAGAGATGAAAGAGATGGTCACACAAGACTATCGCTTTAAGATATTACAAGAAGCGCAGAACCGTGCAGATAAGATGAAGGTTAGAATCAGCGACCAGTTTGCACAAGGTGGTTGGGCAGATGCGTTCAATGAGTTTGTTACTGACCTTGTTACATTTCCGTGTGCCTTCATTAAGGGGCCCGTAGTTCGACGTCAACGTCGACTAGAGTGGACACAAGACGAGAACGGTGCGACTGTTGCCGAGGCAGGCGAAGAGCTAGCCCCTGAGTATGAGAGAGTAGACCCGTTTATGATTTACCCTGAGCCAGGGATTACGAATATTGATGAAGGGTATTTATTTGAACACCATCCGCTAACACGCATGGAGCTGGCAGACCTTATCGGTGTGCCTAACTATGATGAGGACGCAATACGTAAGCTTCTTCAGGAAGGCAATTCAGGTAGCTGGATTAATGAAGACCATAAGCTTGAGAAGGAAGATGCAGAGCGTAAGCCGCAGAGCCTTAACAGACCTACAGAAATTTTTGATGCCTTAGAGTTCCACGGTAAAGTGAGCGGTAAGATGCTACGCGAGTGGGGACTAGATGATGAGGAAGTACCTGATGAAGCCAGAGAGTATGAAGCGTGTGTCTGGATTATAGGTAACTACGTTATTAAAGCCGTATTAAACTACGACCCACTGGGAGAAAAACCTTATGCTAAGACATCGCTTATTAAAAGCCCAGGAGCTTTTTGGGGTAAAGGTATACCCGAAGTTATCGAAGATGTACAAAATATCTGCAACGCATCTGCACGAGCTTTGGTTAACAACATGGGCATTTCTTCAGGTCCTCAAGTGGAAGTTAACCTCGAACGTATTCCCCCAAATGAAGACATCACTCAACTACACCCTTGGAAAATCTGGCAAGTTACTAACGACCCTATGGGGTCGAGTGCGCCAGCTGTAAGATTCACACAGCCAGATGATAATGCTCAAACGTTGATGGCTGTGTATGAGAAGTTCAGTGCGTTAGCAGACGACCACTCAGGCATACCATCTTATATCTCAGGTGACCTTAATGTACATGGAGCAGGACGTACAGCGTCAGGCCTATCTATGTTGATGGGTTCAGCAGGTAAAGGTATTAGACAAGTTGTCATGCATATTGACAGTGATGTAATTAAAAAGATTGTTCATAGGCAGTTTGTATACAACATGCGCTATGATGAAGATGAAAGTATTAAGGGTGATGTTGAGATTATCGCTCGTGGTGCAATTAACTTAGCAGTTAAAGAAACTGTTAACGTGCGCCGAATTGAATTTCTTAATGCAACCGCCAACGAAATCGATATGGAAATCGTTGGTAAGGATGGCCGTGCCGCGATACTTCGCGAAGTGGCTAAAGGGTTGCAAATGCCTGTGGATGATATCATCCCATCTCGGGAGAAGGCCGGTTTCGTTGAACGCGAGAACGCCAAGCTAGCTAAAGAGACTGCCCAACAGCAGCCACAACAGCCAGCGGGCGCAACTCCAACTCAACCTGACGGCTCTCCCAAAGGTGGTATGGATGGAAACACAGTGAGTAACCGTGTAACAGGAGGTGCAGGTTGATAAAACCTTCACCAGAGGTTGTTCATGCGCTAGGTGCGACTGTACGCCAGTATCCAGTTCTATTAGAATGGATGCAAGGGTGGCAGCAACACGAACTATCGCAGCTACCACATGTTACTACGAACGTGGCATTAGCTCAGGGACGATGCCAAGTTCTAAAAGAACTCTATGAGTTCGCAGAAAAGTCCCCAGAACACGCAGCAGAGTCAAAATGATAGCTGTATTTTATTACGCATACCAATAGGAGCGATAACATGGCAATACCAGAGCAAGTTAAGAAACAGTCAGAGGCAGTACAACAATTATATGAAGACCTTAACACAGAGGAGGGCGTTGTAGCCCAGCCTGCTGAAGAGGGAGAAGTAGTTGAAGCCGTACAAGCCGACCGTGTCGACGAACAAGCACCTCAGTCTGAACCAGAAGAGCAAACGGTTTCAGGCACTCAAGATGATAAACCACTAGAACAGAAGTATAAGACCCTACAGGGAATGTACAATGCAGAGATTCCACGTTTGCACGCAGATAAACGGGAGTTAGCAGATAGAGTTAGCCAATTAGAACAGCTACTTAGTTCAGCGAGTCAACCAACACCTACACCGGCAGCGCCGGAAGTCCCACAGACTCTGATAACAGAGCAGGACATAGAGGATTACGGTGACTCAATCGACGTTATGCGTCGTGTGAACCAAGAAGGAACTAATGCATCTAACCAACGCATCGCCCACTTAGAACAAACGATTCAGCAGTTGCAATCAAATGTTATGCCTCGTGTAGAACAGTTGTCACAACAGCAAGCTCAGAATACTGAGCAATCGTTTTGGGGTGAACTTTCAAATAGTGTCCCGAACTGGAGAGATATTAACGAGAGCCCAGATTTCCAAACTTGGCTTTTAGATATCGACCCACTAACAGGGATTAGCCGCCAGACGTACTTAGAAGATGCACAGAGTAACTTCGATGCACGCAGGGTAGCTAGTTTCTTTTCAACTTGGGGAGGTATGAATGGTATGCCACAAGCTCAGCAAGAAACAACTAGCGCACAGAGTCAGCTAGAGAAACAGGTAGCACCGGGTAAGGGTAAATCCGCCGCTGCGCCTGCGTCGGATAGTGGCCAGACATATACCCCTGCCGATATCACCGCATTTTATGATGGTGTCAAGTCGGGTAGATATAAAGGTCAAGATAAAGAACGTGCTAGAATAGAGCGCGACATTTTCGCTGCACAGCGAGACGGTCGTATTGTCACTGCATAATATAATATAGGAGGCTACAATGGCTTTTGCAGTATCAGCTGGTAAACCAGCATACTCTGGGAACTTTATCCCAGAAATTTGGTCAGGTAAACTGATTGAGAATTTCTACGACGCTACGGTGTTGTCTGCAATCTCAAACACTGACTACGAAGGTGAAATCAAAGCTTATGGCGACACGGTTAATATCCGTACTACCCCTGAGTTAACAATCGAGACGTATGTCAAAGGGCAAACACTTAAAGTTGAAAACCCTGACAAACCTAAGCTACAACTACTTATCGATAAAGGTGAGTATTTTGCTGCGGTTGAAGACGACGTTGATAAAGTTCAGTCGGACATCAAGATGATGGACCAATGGTCTAAGGACGCTTCAGAGCGTATGAAGATTAAGATTGACCAACGTGTGTTAACTGATATCCTTCCGGGTATTTCAGCTAGCAACAAGGGCGCAACAGCCGGTGCTATCTCTGGCAACATTAACTTAGGTGTAACTGGTACTCCAGTTGCTGTATCTAGTACTAATGTTATCGAGCATATCATCAACATGGGTTTAACTCTTGACGAAGCTAACGCGCCTGAAAGTGACCGTTTCTTAATCATCCCAGCTAAGATGGCTGCGTACATTAAGCAATCAGACCTTAAGGATGCATCAATCACTGGCGATGGTAACTCACCGCTACGTAATGGTCGTCTAGGTATGATTGACAGATTCACGCTATACGTGAGCCACAACTTGAAAAAGACTGGTTCTGAGTTTGACGTAATCGCTGGTCATAAGATGGGTATGACGTTTGCTTCGCAAATGACTAACCTTGAGACTTTACGTTCTGAAACAACTTTCGGTAACATTATCCGTGGCTTGCAAGTATATGGCTACAAGGTAGTAAAACCTGAAGCATTGTCTCAGTCAGTAATCACACTGTAATATAGGAGATATAAAATGGCTACATATACAGACGGTACTGGCTATAACTTAGGCTCAGCAGCACACACTGCTTCTGGCGTAAATAAAGTCGGCGTACTAGAAGTTGAATTAAACTTCGCAACAATCACTACTGACCGTGCAGCAGCGAGCTTAACAGCTCTTGGTGCAAACGACGTATTGACAGCACTACACATCCCAGCTAAGACTATGGTCTTAGCAGTTGGTTTGGATGTAACAACCGCTGAAGGCGGCACACTAACTATTGATGTTGGTGATGGTTCTGATGTTGACGGTTTCTTAGATGGTGTAAATGCTAACACAGCAGCATCTTACTCAACGTCTTTGGTACTTGCTGAGGCAGCTCCTAACACTGTTACGGGTTACTCAAATGGTAAATACTACAGCGCAGCTGATACCATTGATATTAAAACTATCAATGCAGCTGATACTGCAGTTGTACGTTTATGGGCGGTCGTTGCAGACTGTTCGTAATTTAAGTTAAGGGAGGGGGTTTCGGCCCCTAACCTTTCTTTCTTCAGAGGAGATTTTATTATGGGAGAACAAAGGTGGCTACGCCACAAAACAGACGGCACTATATACGGATGGGATAAATACCTAGCCGACAACGAATTATGCGAAGAAGTTTCTGCAGAGGTAGCATTCCCTGAGAAACATATTCCAAAGAAACAAGAGAAACGAAAGACACAAATGGACTTAACCACTAAAAAAATACCTGCCCAACCCAAGTCAAGTAATGTAGAATTAGATGCGGAAGCATCAAAAGGGCTGCTTAAATGATATTGAATGATGTAATTACTGAGACTAGGCGTATCTTACAAGATATTGATTCGCCCCAACGCTACACTGATGCAGTGTTACTCGGGTTTGCTAACCAATCGCTTAAGCGAATCGCGGTATTACGCCCCGATTTATTTGCTTATGTGGGTGAAGTAACCTGTGTAACAGACGCAGTTCTACAAACTGCACCGACAGATTCCATTAGGGTTATTGAGGTGTATTCAGTAGTCAGCGGTAGTGGCGTTATCGAAGTTAATCGTGAGACACTAGACCAAGCGCTACCGTCGTGGATGAACGACACAGCAGCAGCTGCAACAAACTGGATGCGTCATGTACGCAACCCAAATAGGTTCTTCATCTACCCTAAGGCTCCAGCTGGGCAGAAACTAGTTATAGAGTACACACAGTCTCCCCCTACTTATGATGCAACTACAGCAGTAGCACTATTATCAGATGCTTACTTCCCTGTAGTCCTTGATGCCACAGTATTCTTAGCTGAGTCTATTGATAATGAGCATGTTAATTCCAATAGAGCTAAGTTATTCCAGGAGTCCTTTACACAGGCTCTAGGTGTAGGCGCTCAGAGTAGACCAGTGACTGATACTGAGAACTCAGGTATGAAACCCGGGGAGGTTATCTAATGGCATCACGTGATTTTAGTACGATTGTATCTCGTTTAGCCCCGAGCGTTCCAGGTTGTCCGACGCCTATCATTGAGCAGTATGTTCGTGATGCGGCTATCGAGGCCTGTGAGAGAACTTTAGCTTGGCGCTATGAGCAACCTAAGCTACGCTTAACTCCAGGTGTGTATGACTATGCGTACAGCGCACCGACAGATGCAGAGGTTCACGCATTCCTAACAGTAACTGTTAATGGGCGCAAGTTAGCACCTGTTACTATTGAACACCTACACGACATACAACCTAAGTGGCCTGAAGCAACAACGGATGAACGCTCAGAGCCTAGGTATATAACTCAACTCGATGCCGATAACTTCGCATTAGCCCCCGTCCCTGACGATGCAGTGAAGTACGATGTTAAGATGATTGTAGTATTAAAGCCACTACGCACAGCTACTAAGATGGATAAGTCAGTCTTAGATGAGCTAGAGAACGTAATAATGCACGGTGCGTTGCAGCATCTACTTGTCCTCCCTAATAAAGACTGGAGTGACAGAGAGCTAGCAACATACCATGCGAAGCAGTTTTCATTTCAAATTTCAGAGCGCAGAGCTAGAACAACCTTAGGTGCTGCAAGAGCGTCTATGACTGTTGAGATGCGCCCACTAGCTTGAGGATAATATGGCTGATGTAATTAAATTAGTAAAGGGTGATGAGAAACCAATAATTGTTTTAACATTAACGGACGACGTTGCAGGCGGGGCGTTAGATTTATCTGTCGCATCAACAGTTGTTACAGTTAAGTTTAGAGCTGTGGGTAGTACGACATTATTATCTACTATCTCAACAACTAAGTTAGATGGCGGTACGACGGGTAAGGTACAGTTTGACTTCAGCGGAGGTGTTTTAGATGTCGACGCAGGCGCCTACGAGGGTGAGATAATCGTGACGTACGCCACTGACGTACAGACAGTATATGACACATTAAGGTTTAGGTTAAGAGAAAATTTCTAGTGAATATAAAGTTTACATCAGCAGTATCATCAATTATATTAGCCTCGGCTTCGGTGTCGAGTGCTTCTGCTGTAAAGACTGAATATTCTATAGGCCTAACCGCCGCACCAGCAACTTCAATTAGTGCGACAGCATACATAGTCCCACTTACTATACTAGAAGCACAGACAGTTACAGCATCGGATATAGTTAATACAATCGCTGTAGTTAAGAGTGAAGAAGAAACTTTATTAGCCTCAGATGACCTAACAGTTAACGTAACTAAGGTATTTGCAAGTTCAGTTACAGCAGACTCAAGCCTTAATAAGATATTCCTCTCCTCTGTCGACTTCGATATGAGCGACGACGATGTAGACCCTGACCCGGTAACTGTTGTAGATGCTACAGCATTTGACCTAGGTAGGGCAATATCTGAAACACTCACAGCAAGTGATAGCATAAGTAATGAAGCAGGAAAGGTTATATCAGGTGATTCAGTGTCCACGGCAGACGCTATAAATAAGAAAGACATAGGTACAGGCCCCACTGAAACCCTAACAGCTTCAGACTCAGATGCTAAAGCTGTAACAACTACTACATCATCAACAGCGATAGCAACAGATAGTGCGGCTAAGACTGTTAATATTACTGAGGCATCTGACGTAACAGTCACAGCAGTAGTAAGTAAGATATTCCATTCATCAGTTGACTTCGACATGAGCGACGCTGATATCGACCCTGACCCAGTCTCTACAACAGACAGTACAGCGCTTAGCCCGGCGAAGAGTACAACGAGCACACTCACAGCAACAGATTCTGACGCGAAGAGCATAACCTCTACAGCTACGTCAGCTGCATCGACAAGTGATAGCGTCGCTACTAACCCTACAAGCAACCAGACTGAGATTTTAACGGCGGGTGACTCTACAGTCACTAACCCTACTTCTATCCAGTCTGACCTTATTATAGTGGCGGACGTACTCAATACGTTTACCTACAACAAATATAAACCTGATGCAGTTACTTCATCGGATAGTGTTGACTCATTCGATATTACAAAAGCAATTACGAGCGCAGTATCTACGACCAGTACGATTGTTAAGCAATTCACATCAGCAGTCGACTACGACTTAACTGATGTAGACGTAGACCCTGACCCGGTAACTGCTTCAGATAGCATTAGCACCTTCGGTATTACGAAAGCTTTATCATCTGCTGCATCGACAAGTGATAGCGTCGCTACTAACCCTACAAGCAACCAGACTGAGACCTTAACGGCTTCTGACTCTACAGTCACTAACCCTACTTCTATCCAGTCTGACCTTATTACAATGGCGGACGTACTCAATACGTTTACCTACAACAAATATGAAACTGATATAGTGACAGCTTCGGATAGTGTTGACTCATTTAATATTACAAAAGCAATTACAAGTGCAGTATCTACGACCAGTACGATTGTTAAGCAATTCACATCAGCAGTCGACTACGACTTAACTGATGTAGACGTAGACCCTGACCCGGTGACGGCATCGGACAGTACAGCATTTAGCCCTGCGAAGAGTACAACGAGCACACTCACAGCAACAGATTCTGACGCAAAGAGCATAACCTCTACAGCTACGTCAGCTGCATCGACAAGTGACTCAGATGCTAAGAGTGTTACATCCGTACTTGCTTCATCAGCGACAGCTTCGGATAGTGTTGACTCATTTAATATTACAAAAGCAATTACAAGTGCAGTATCTACGACAAGTATAATTGTTAAGCAATTCACATCAGCAGTCGACTACGACTTAACTGATGTAGACGTAGACCCTGACCCGGTGACGGCATCGGACAGCATTAACACGTTCGGCATTACGAAAGCTTTGACGTCTGCTGCATCAGCAAGTGACTCGGACGCTAAGAGCGTTACATCCGTACTTGCTTCATCAGCGACAGCAGCTGAGAGCATTGTACTTACACTGACTCTAGGTGAGACAGAGCAGTATTGGGATGAAGTATTTATGTCTGACGGTGAGTCAGGCTTTATACATACTCCTAGAGTATTAACAATAGCAGATTATGATTGCCTACTAAACGGTGAACATAGCCTATTAAACTCATCCAGATTCCCAGACGGGTGTGCAGATAGCACCCGCTACGAAGCACATACAGGCACTATCGGGGCACCAGGTTTGGTCAACGAGCCTGTTATGAACCATGGTTTAATTACATATCCTGATACAAGTGGTGCAGGACTTGTGGTAGACTTCCACTATCCGACGTTGACAATCGGTGCGTACATGGCTAATATAACCACTATTACATAGGAGAAACTAATGTTAAAAGACAACATTAAAATGACGGGTGAGCTAAAACTTACTCTTACAAACGAGAAAGGCGATGTTACTAAAGAAGTAATTATCCCAAACACTGTAGTTACAGTAGGTAAGAACTTCATTGCATCACGTATGAAAAATGCAACTGCGACAGCAATGTCACATATGGAGTTAGGTACAGGCACAACAGGTGCAGTTGTAGGTAATACGACACTTGAGACTATAATTGCATCGAGCAGAACAGCGTTAACATCTACAACGGTTACGACTAACAGCGTTGCATATGTAGTGACTTTCGGCGCAGGCGTAGGTACAGGTGCAGTAACTGAAGCAGGTATTTTTAATGCTTCATCAGCAGGCACGATGTTATGTAGAACAACATTCTCTGTTATAAACAAAGCAGCTGCTGACACACTGGGTATTACTTGGACAGTCACTGTAAACTAGGAGTAGACTATGGCAGTTAAATTTGCTAATAACGCATATTCAACCTTAGCTGCTAGTATCACTAGCAGCGCTACGAGTGTTACACTTATAACAGGCGAGGGTGCAAGATTCCCTACGCTTTCAGGAGCTGATTACTTTTATGCGACGCTTATCGACAGCTCGAATAACCTCGAGATTGTTAAAGTAACTGCTAGGTCTACCGATGTATTAACAATAGTTAGAGGCTCAGAGAGTACGACAGCTAGGGCATATGCAGCCGGTGACAGGCTTGAACAAAGGATTACAGCTGCGGGTTTAGCTGCTAATAGTGACTTAGTTAACGATACAACCCCTCAGTTGGGTGGTGATTTAGACTTAAACAGTAATGATATTACTGGTATGGTTATCGGTACTGATGTACAAGCATACGATGCTGATACAGCTAAATTAGACGTAGCACAGTCCTTCACAGCAACACAAACCCTTAAAGGTATTACTGAAACAGAGGCAACCTCTTCTGCTTCAACTTACACAATAGACTTAGCACTCGGTACTTTATTTGAAGTAACACACGCTTCCCTATGTACGGTTACTATGCCTACCGCAGCAGCAGGTAAAGCATTTACAGTTATAGCAACCGTGCCAGCGGCATGGTCAGGAACTATTCTCTGGTCGGGCGGGGCAGCACCAACAACAGGCAGCGCTAAGACAATCTATTCATTCGTATCTAACGGCAGTAGTTGGTACGGTATGCAAGCTGGCACAGGGTTCGCCTAATGGCATTTGCTTCAGATAAAACTAGACAAGGTGCTGCTGGTGTCAGCACAGGATACGACATCCCTTATTCCGCTAGGTTTAATGATGATGATAGTGCTAACTTAACTTGGTTACAAGGTACTGGCAATCGTAGGACTTGGACATGGAGTGGTTGGGTTAAGCGTGGTAATTTAACTAATGAACAACCTATAATCACTTGGCAGAACAATTCAGAAAACTCTGATTGGGATACTTTAGAATTTTCCACGACAGATACAATACGTTATTATATGAGTGGCGCTATTAGCGCTTTCTTTGTAACCAATCAAGTATTCAGAGATACCTCTGCTTGGTATCATATTTGTTTAGCAGTTGACACAACACAAGCCACAGCAAGTAATAGGGTTAAGTTATATGTTAATGGTGAGCAAGTAACATCTTTCTCAACAGCAACTTACCCTTCACAGAACTACGATACTTGGACAAATTTATCTGGTAGATATGCTGCGTTAGGTTCTAATATTTATGCTGATACTACGTTTACGAAATACCTAGACGGCTACCTAGCAGAAGTACACTTCATAGATGGTCAAGCACTAGACCCAACATCATTCGGTGAGACTGGTGACTACGGTGAATGGAAGCCTATTGCTTATGCTGGGTCTTATGGTACTAATGGTTTCTACTTAGACTTCTCTGGTGTGGACACTACTATTATTGCAGCAACAGGCGGAACAATTTATACATCAGGTAATTATAAATACCATAAATTTACTGCTGATGGAACATTTACTGTAACTAGCACACAGGGGATTTCTATTGTTGCTGCTCTAGTTATCGCTGGCGGTGGTGGTGGTGGTGGAGACAATGGTGGTGGCGGTGGTGCTGGTGGTTATCTATATACAGCCGAACATTCAGTATCCGCTACTGCTTACTCCATTACTGTAGGTAATGGTGGTGCTGGTGCTGGTGGCTCTGATGCTGTAAATGGTCAAAACTCTGTATTCAGTTCTTTAACTGCGACTGGTGGTGGCTTCGGTGGTACTAATAATAAAACACACGCAGGTGCTTCAGGCGGCTCTGGCGGTGGTGGTGGTGGTGGTACTGCTGGTGGCGGTGGTGGTGGTACTGCTGGACAAGGTTACGCAGGTGGCTCATCAGGTGGTAATACCTCACCTAAATCTGGTGGTGGCGGTGGTGGTGCTGGGGCAGTAGGCGCACCTGGTCCATCTACAGGAACAGGTGGTATAGGTTCTAACGCACAATCAGCGTGGGCAACAATTACATCATCAGGTGATAGTGGTTATTATGCTGGCGGTGGTGGTGCTGGACACGAGGGCGCTGGTGGTTCAAATGCTGGTGGTACTGGTGGTGGTGGTGCAGGCGGTGGAACAAGTGATACTGGAGTTGCAGGTACAGCAAACACTGGTGGTGGCGGTGGTGGTGCTAATTCAGGTGGTGCTGGTGGTTCAGGTATTGTTATCATTCGATATAAGTTTAAATAGGTGATTATATGAGTTTATTAGGAATTGATAGAACAGGAAATAATAATCATTGGACTGTTAATAATATGACAGTAGCAACAGACCAGATGTTAGATAGTCCTACTAATAACTTTGCTTGTATGAATCCCTTAAGTGATTCATCTGCAACACTATCACAAGGTAACTTACAAAATCAATATGGCGGTGGTAATTATTATTGTCCAGCTACTTTTCAGTTACCTAAAACTGGCAAATGGTATTGGGAAGTTCACATCACTGCCCTCCATAGTAATGGTAATTGTTATGGTAGATTGGGAATCACATACGAGGACTCTAATTCTAAAACAATTAATGATGGCTATGGGTATGGTGTATATGCTTCAGGACTTCATATGCTTACTTCGACAGGGGTATATAGCACTGGATTGACTGATGATGTAGGAGATATAATTCAATTTGCTGTGGATATGGATAATGGTAAATTTTATATCGGACAAGATGATACTTATTACCATACTTCAGGTTCATATAATGATAGCAACCCAAGTAATGGTACAAATCCAGCAGCTACAAGTATGGATACTACTTTAGATTGGAGACCTGATTTTAATGTAGGACACGACAGTAGTTATGGTACTAAATTTCACGCCAACTTCGGACAAGATTCATCATTCGCTGGTAACAAGACAGCACAAGGCAATCAAGACTCTAACTCAATAGGTGATTTTTACTATAGCGTACCAACAGGGTTCTTGGCTCTTTGCACTAATAACTTAACTGGCATTTCAACACCTTACCAAGCGTATTCTTCTTGCTCAACTGAAGATGAATACAAAGAAGTTACATACACTGGCAATGGTAGCAGTGATGGCACATTCATTTATCTCGGATTCTTGGCTACTAATATTTGTATTGATGGTACAAACTATACAAACGCATCTACCTCTAGTTTTGATTTCTTGAGTAATGGTATTAAATGTCGTTCAACAACTAAAAACTCTAACGGTACATCTTATACGCTTGAAGCGTGGGTTGATACTGACTTTAAATATAATACAGCGGAAGGAAACTAACTATGAACGCATTAATTAAGAACAACGAAGTAATCGAGATTTATAAAACACCAAAAACTATCACAGTTGATGGTGTTACTTACCCAAGGGGTATTTTTAAAGATTCAGAAGCCTTGATTAGTTTTGGGATTCTACCTTTTAAAGAGATTACGCCCAACCAACGCTATTATTCTTTCTCAGAATTTACTGATGAAGTGTCTAATGGTGAAGCGGTAAGAACATACACGCCAATCCCAAGAGATGTAGAACAACTCAAGGAAGGTATGTTCAGTATGATTAACTCTCAACTTGCATCTAAGCAAGGACAGATTGATTGGTATTGGCAGAGAGCATCTAAGGGTGGCAAGGCTGTACCTGCTGATATTCAAACATACTCAGATACTTTGTAT
>Ga0233449_1002096_pt1 | contig 16469 bp, 13 predicted proteins | sample SI_124_October20_FD_183012 | JGI IMG/M metagenome (GOLD analysis project Ga0233449, IMG submission 183012) | Seawater microbial communities from Saanich Inlet, British Columbia, Canada - SI_124_October2016_200_MG | ecosystem: Environmental > Aquatic > Marine > Inlet | place: Canada: British... | reverse complement strand
TCACCTATGTTATTCAGTACAACGATTTAAGTCAATGATGTTAATAGTATAAACTACATGGTTGTGTTATGAGAGAAGCGCATATTTCCTGGAATGCGCAAAGTGTTGCGAATTCAGAATATGCAATTATTGCACAGGTTGCCTTAAAATTAGAGGTTGTAGCGCATTTAGCCGTCAGTGAAAAGGGAGTGCGCCAATTAATTATTCCAATATTCAAAGATGGAATGGGTCCCGAAAATTTGAAGGACATTCCGTTTTTAGAAATTGAAGATTATAATTTAGGAGGCGAGGGGGATGGCCACATCATCGCTTGGAATTCTCATCCACTTTCTGTAGCAGCAATTGAATTCAATGACATTCACATCATCCCACCTTATTCATTTGGAGGTGATGGAATGGAAATTACCGTAAGAGGTGTGCCGCAGGGAATTTCAAAATTCTTGAAAACCTGTAATGTGTTTTTACCGCCGGACAGAGTCAAGGTTGTTGAAATGGTTGATGAAGAGGACCAATTAGAACAATTACTAACTGAGAAACAAATTGAGTGCATCATTAATGCCTGTTCAGTAGGCTATTATCAAACTCCAAAAAAGACTAGTTTGAGACAGTTATCCGAGAATATGAATATTCCTCGTTCAACATTACAAGAACATCTCAGCCGGGCAGAAGCAAACTTGATGAATTGGGCTGCCGATTCGTTAAGAAAGGAATAAATTGAATTTTTGAATTATTTCGCATCCATAATCATGCGAAACCTTGACCCTATGATGCTCGTAGGAGTAGCATGGATAGAGATAGACTCCTCGAGAGACTGTTGCCAAATGGCAAAGGTGTATGGATTCCTATTGACCATGGTGCATCTGATTTTCCGGTAGAAGGATTGGTAAATACTGAAGAGACCATAAAATCATTAATTTCAGCTGGAGTTGATGTAATACTTGCTCAAAAAGGCGTTGTTGGCCATTATTCGCACTTATGTAAAGATACCAAGACAAATATGGTTGTCCATTTGTCAGTTTCAACGCGTCATGCTGGACCTGATGCAGCCAACAAAGTTCTTGTCGGCCATCCTGATGAAGTATTATCAAGGGGTGGAATCGGTGTTTCATGCCAAGTAAATATTGGCAGCCCAAATGAAGCGCAAATGATCGAGAGGATGGGTGAGGTCAGCCGCCAAAGCCACAAACTTGGATTGCCAATGTTTGGCATGATTTATGCACGAGGCGAATATTTGAACATAATGGAGGGCGATTCTACACGTGGAAATGCACATGCTGCTCGACTTGCATTTGAATTAGGCTGTGATGCTGCAAAGACAGTGTGGACAGGTGATGCTGAAAGTTTTTCACAGATTTGCAAAGGAGTCCCAATACCGTTATTGGTCGCAGGCGGGCCTTCATCTGGAGATTCATTAGCGATTCTAAACATGGTCCGAACTGCGTTGGACAATGGTGCGAGTGGAGTTTGTATGGGAAGACAAGTATTTTCTCATCCAGAAGTTGAAAAAATAGCCAAGGCAATCGTATTGTTAGTGCATCAAGATTATTCTGTAGAAGATGCTATTTCGTCATGTGGTCTATGAGGTGAGATTGTTGGAAATTTGGCTAGATAATCGCATCGGTTCCACCGAATTATCCAACTACGGCCTAGATTCTATAGATTATATTATTCAACAAACTGAATCTCCTAATGAAACTGATATTGCGAAAATCATCTATGATGGGCAAAATATCTCTCAAGATGGAAATGTAATTGGTGAAATCATCAAAGTGAATGGGGCAAACGGCCAAGACAAAGCACGCTCATTAGTAGGAAGTGTCAGTTGGCTATTGTTAGAATTTGAAGATTGGTCGATGATACCGATTGAAAACATCATCGCCGCTTGCACAGGAAGCCCTACAAAAATCGCTGCATTAATTCGTACTCCTGCAGAGGCACAAGGAGCTGCATTTGCGCTAGAAATTGGTGTTGACGCTTTAGTTGTTGAATTAAATCAGGAAATGATTAACGCTGCATCAATTGCAAAATCACAGCGTGGAGAAAATGTCGAACCAATTGACACTGTTGACAATAGCCAAAATATCGAATTGCAACCATTAGAGATCACAAATATTGAATCGGGGGGTATATCCGATAGATATTGTATTGATTTGACAAGTCTCTTAGAAATAGGAGAAGGTATGTTAATTGGTTCAAGTTCTTCATGTATGGCATTAATCCATGGTGAAACTATTGCTTCCAATTATGTCCCTTCACGCCCATTTAGAGTTAATGCCGGGCCACCTCATGCATATATTGTAATGGCAAATATGACCACGAAATATTTGAGTGAATTAAAGGCTGGCGATGAAGTATTGATTGTTTCCGATTCCCAGACCTGTAAATCTGCTACCATTGGAAGACTCAAAATTGAGCGCCGCCCAATGTTATTATTCTCAATGAAGAATACAAATAATAAAGAGGCTCAACTGTTCCTACAACAAGCGGAGACAGTTCGTTTAGTCACCCCCTTGCGAAAATTGAGAGCCGTAACTGATTTAAGTGTCGGCGAACAGATTCTCGGATGGAGTAGTTCCGATGCCCGACATATCGGTATTACTGTGCTAAGCGAAGTAGTAGAAAGGTGAGATGAATGGCAGTGATAGGAAAAGGACAAGCTCATGGTGCTTGTAGTCTTCTTCATGCTGCTGGTTTGGGCTACGGATGTAGCATGGCACTTGACTTACCTGTCGCAGTCCGTCTTTTAGACCGAGAAAGTAAGAGATCATTATCTGACCCTGATGGCTTACTTGAAGCGGTTGTCAATGTATGGATTACTAGTGGTCATGAATTGCCTAATGGGTTATCAAAAGAGGATTTACATTGGGCAGTCGCTTCAAAAGTCCCGCCGCGACAGGGTCTGAAATCATCCGCTGCTGTCTCAATTGCTGCACTACGTGCATTATGTGATTCCACAAATTTAGAGTTAGAAGACAAAGACCTCGTGCTGATGTCTGCACAAGCACAATTAGAATCTGGCGTTTCTATCACTGGTTCCATTGATGATTCTTGGGCATGCGCAACAAAGGGTTGGAAATTAATTGATGTTAATGCTGAAACAATTGAAGAAGGAATTCTGATGGAAGGTGCTGGCCCTCCTGCTGATGATTGGTTTGTGTTAATTCTGGCAAGAGGTGAAAGAGAATCAAGGCCGGACCCAGAGGCATTCGCTGTACAGCAGCAAAATTTTGTTCAAGCAATAAATGCGATTCAAGAAGGCCAAGAACTCGTAGCATTAACATGGAATGGCAGAGCAATGGTTGGCATTCTTTCGGATTCTGTTGCGAGAAAATTGACAAATGATGCATTTGTCAATGGTGCTAGAGCAGCCGGAATGTCCGGTTCTGGTTCTGCAATTGTATTAGTTGCACCTTCGATTAGCAAACCCTCCTGTGAACGACTGAAGCAGTGGTACACAACCAGATACCCAGATGTCGAATTGATTGAAGTGAAATTTTTGAATGCCGATAATGTGCAAGACGAAATTGAATGATTGACAAACACATTATCAAACAGAGTTTACTGGGTTAGGTTGAGTCAGTATGCAGATGAGCATTGGCCAAGCAATTCGTTTGACCCTATTTGGCACCAGTCATGGACCAGAAGTAGGTGCAATCGTTGAAGGATTGCCTTCTGGTATCGTCATTGATGAAGATGCAATTCAAAAAGCAATGGACAAACGCAAACCTGGTGGAAAATATTCGAGCAAGAGAAAAGAAAGCGACAATGTTGAAATTTTGAGCGGCGTAGAAAATGGAAAAACAAATGGCAAAGTATGCAAAATTAGAATTGCAAATAACGATGTAAAATCAAGCGATTATTCATTTCTTCCACACCACCCAAGGCCAGGCCATCAAGACCTATTAATGCACATAAAAACTGAAGGAAAGGCTGATTTTAGAGGCGGCGGCACTTCAAGTGCTAGATTGACTGCACCAATAGTTGCAGTTGCAGCAATATTGGCACCACTAGCCCAAAAAATTGGATTGAAAATTGAAGCACATGTATCTTCTATTGGTACTATTAATGCTCAAAACATACAATCATGCCCTGATGATTGGCAAACTGAAGATTGTATCAATATGAGATGCAAAGATCCTGTTGCAGCAAAATCAATGGTACAATATCTAGACTCCCTTAGAAATGAACTAGATTCAGTTGGTAGTAAAGTCGAACTATGTGTTTCGGGATTACCTCTCGGTTTGGGAGAACCTTGGTTTGATGGAATTGAACCGGCTCTTGCGAGGGCATTAATGGCAATTCCTGCAGCAAGAGGGGTTGAATTCGGTAGAGGATTCAATGCGGTACAAATGCTCGGTTCACAACATAATGATGCATGGGGTGGAACTGTTACTGAACCTAAATTAAAGGGTGAATCTCCTGATGGAGCAATCGCCGGATTAGCCAGTGGAGCACCTTTGAAAATCAATATTGCTTTCAAACCACCTTCAAGTATTGCAAAACCACAACTCACGCTTAACCTTGAGACTGGAAATGAAGAAACTCTTGTCGTAAAAGGGCGACACGACCCCGTAATAGGCCCACGTGCTGTAGCGGTTGTTGAGGCGATGACAACTTTTATTTTAGTCGATTTAGCACTTAGAGGTGGTTATTTTGATTGATAATGATATGATTACAGTTCACAAATTTGGTGGTTCTTGTTTACGGGATTCATCAGATCTTGAACGTATTTCACAGGTAATAAAACAAACCAATGGGCAATCAATAATTGTCGTATCTGCATTATGGGGCACTACTGATAGATTACTTCGAGCCTCACATGAGCCACGCTATGCTGGTCGTTTAGTCCATGATTTAGAAGAACAACACTTACGATTTTCCCCCGGATTAGCAGAATCAAATATTGGCTACTTATTCAGTAATGTTCTCAGAGGAATTGAAACATCGCTGGTTGAACTGGCAATGAAGCCAGAAAATAATGTGGCAAAGAATCGCTTGCTGGCAGCTGGTGAAAGATTGAGCGCACTGGTTGTGTCTCATTTCCTCAATACTAAAGGAATAAATTCTCACCCCGTGGGAGCTGAAGATATTGGTTTGAGGTTAAATGGCAAAGGCAAAGCGCCTACAGTTGATTTAGAATCTTCAAGAAATAATCTTGACTTGTCATCATTACAGGGAACACCTGTGCTTACCGGTTGGTTCGGGCAAGGTACTGATGGAGAATTAGCATTGCTGGGACGTGGTGGTAGCGATCATACGGCTACTGCAATTGCAAATCTTGTTGATGCTAACAAAGTAATTCTTTGGAAAGATGTTGCTGGTGTATTGCCAATAAACCCACGTTGGGGAATAGAAACTACAGCCATCAACTACCTTGGATATGGTGAGGCAATGGAACTTTCCAGATTGGATACTCCTGTACTTCACCCTGCGACAGTGGAACCTTTAGCTGCGGTTGGAATCCCTTTAGAAATCATGCACTTGTATCAGGAGAGGGATTTTTCTCAAACGATCATTGGACCCGATATTCATGATGAATATAATATCAAAGGCATAGGTTGCCTTGCCAGTGTTGCTTATTTGTCGATAGAAACACTCTCTCTCGAAGAACAAAGTAAGAATTTAGGACAGTTATTAGTGGATTTAGCAACTGAAGGAATCACTTGTTGGCATATACACTCACAACCAGGTGAATTGAAAATAATTATTTCACAGCACGACATTATCAAATCTAAAAAAATAATTACAACTCATTTCCAAACTCCAACTGTTGAAGTATATTCGGCAATGATTTCGCTAATAGGAAATGGAAATGAGAGTGAACAACTAAAATTATTTGATGAAATCGGTAACCTATTTGGCCTAGAGTTGCTAAGTCAATCACCGCATTCTTTGAGATTATTGGCTAAAGAGATTAATGTTAACTCATTATTAGTTGAGATGAGTGAACGATTCCATCTATGTAATACTCTTCATCAATGAAGAGATTTTATTCACTCTGCTTTATTCTCACGGTAATTTTGCAGGTGAGTTGGAAGGTTTAATGCAAACAATCCACCTACAACTAAGAATACAAATAATGTGCCAAGTGCAACACCATATACTGAAATTAATTCAACTGATTCTTCCATACGCATTGCGACATCTTCAGAGAAAATACCAACTACGAAAGGTAAAATGTTGTTTGCGTTCAACACAATCATTGCCATGATAGTTGCAAGAATCGGATTTAGAATAAGTGAGCGGTGATACTTTCCTACAATCTTTTTCGGGTTCATCACATAGACTTCATTGGTCCTAATACTGGTATCTAACATAGAGTAGCGAATCACACCATTTGATAATTCGAAATACATTATCAACAGTACAGCATATACTACAACCAAAATTGACAACATAGTTGGGCTATCTGAAAATCCAAAGACATCATTAGATAAAGTCACCTTTGATGATGCGAACCTCAAGATTGCTAAAATGAATAATAAATTGCTTGCAATTGAAAAACGTGCATCCCTTTGGAATGTTCCCCAGAAACCAGCAACTGTTGCTGCAATGATTACCAGCATCTGCATAATGAAAGCAAATCCAAGGCTTCCTGTCATCATGTACCAAATTGAACCTTCTTCTGGTGAGACAATGAATGTTAGTAGTGCAAGAGCGATTAGAACTCCATAAACTCCAATTTGAAGATTTTGAACCATCTTATCAGGTGGTAGGAATTTCATCTTTGGCACTAGAGGTCCGCCTAATAGGCTTTCAATGAAGGTTGGAATTTCAACTTCAGGAATCGCGTCCTTTGGTATTTCAGAACCAATACCCATTTGTCCTGCTGCTTTCTTTCTTGATGGAGCGGCTGAACGAACAGTCTTTCCATCATACAAGTGTGAAGTATCTCCGGATGGTTTCTTAATTGTCATAATATCACCTCAGAATCCTCTTGCTCCTGCAAGTGCAGTAGATAGTAGCATATCAGGCTCCCAATCCATAATGTTGACACCGAGACCTCTTAATTCACTAATTAGTACATCTCTTTCAGTCTTCATTACTTCATATCCAGTTCGGTCAAGACGCTTAGCATCAAACTCAAATTCAAGAGATGATGGTGAAAGAACCGTTACATCGAAGTTTCTTGCTCTAAAGTCGCGTAATGCATTGACAATAGTTGGATCATCTTCAAGATTTGACAAGAATATAATCGGGCTGCCCTTGTTGATGTGTGGCATGATTCTGTTAACTACTACTTGAAGTGGAATATTACCACCAGCAACAGCTCCAGATAACTTGGTTAGAATAATGTATAGTTGCTTCTTTCCAGTATCTCTATCAACACTGACAACTTCATTTCCGTATGTAATGACACCAACGGAGTCACGACGGCCTAAGAAATACTTAGTCAATGATGCTGCTGCTCTTGTTGAATAAACCAAAGCATTTCTAGAAACAGGACCAGTTTCAGAAACTGCTCTTGAATCCACGATAATAATGATGTCAGATACTGCATCACGTTCACGCTCGTTAACCATTAATTTACCACTTCTAGCATATGCTGACCAATTGATTGCTCTAAAGGAATCTCCTTCAAAATATTCACGTAGTGAATAGAATTCAGAACCAGGACCAGGTTGTCGGATATTTACCGCACCGGTGAAAATCTTCGGAACACGTGACTTGACGAATGTATCACTGAGGTCTTCCATCTTAGGGAACACGAGGAAATCATTGTAGACATGCAATTCTTTTTCCTTGTGAAATAACCCGAAAGCGTCTTGGATCCTAACAGCCACAGGACCCAGACTATAGAAGCCACGTAGTGGACATTCAACAGTATATTCAATCAATGTTTCACGGCGAGGACCAAGTTCCATCAAGATGTAATTAGAACCCTTTTTGATCCTCATTACTTCTGGAACTCTATCTCTTACCTCCAATATCTTGGCTAATGAAGAGTGATTTTGCATTCGCAACGTTACATCTAACTCGCCGTCTTCGAAAATACGAGCGCTAGATAATTTACGCATTGCAGAGACATTGCCCAGTGCTGCTCCTTCTTCTCCTTTCCATTCATCTGCACGACGTCCGGTACTTGCAACGTCTGCATGGCCACCGAAAAGGGCAGCCCAGGTAAGGAAAACAAAGATGACTACGGCAATAGTAACAAGTTGGGTATTACGTAGGGTGAGTCCAAGTAAATACATGGACACAGCCAAACTTCCTAACATTGCTGATTTACGACTCCACATCTAAAACACCTCTTTATCAATTATAGAGTTTAGATTCAAACAGTAGGCACTGGTACTTCGCGCAAAATTGTTTGGATTACTTCGCCCGCTTCAAGACCTTTAATTTGATGTTCAGGTTTGAGGATAATACGATGTGCAATTGCAAGTTCTGCAATTGACTTGATATCATCAGGAGTAACGAAATCTCGGCCACGAAGAGCTGCTGATGCACGTGAAGTCTTCAGAAGAGCTTGGCTACCACGAGGGGAAGCGCCGACGAGAACACGAGGGTCCTCACGGGTTCTTGCTACAACTTCTACCATGTACATACGAAGCGCTGGGTCAACATACACGTCTTCACAAGCTTGTTGCATTGCAATAACTCGTTGTGGGTCAGTGATTACATCAACATCAACTGCGTCCTTTCCACGGCTAATACGACGGGCTAGAATCTCGTCTTCATCAGCACGGTCAGGATATCCTACGGACATCTTGAACATGAAACGGTCAAGTTGTGCTTCTGGAAGTGGGTAAGTACCTTCTTGCTCTACAGGGTTTTGAGTTGCCATTACAATAAATGGTGCAGGTAACTTGTGGGTTACTGTTCCGATTGTAACTTGCTTCTCTTGCATAGCCTCAAGCAAAGCCGCTTGAGTCTTTGGTGGAGCACGGTTAATCTCATCCGCTAGTAGAAGGTTACAGAACAAAGGTCCTGGCTTGAAAGTAAATTCTCCCTTCTTAGCATCGTAGATGTTAGTACCGGTGATATCAGCTGGTAACAAATCCGGTGTAAATTGTACACGCTTAAAGTCACAGCCGAGTGCATCGGCAAAGGTGTTTGTCATCAGAGTCTTAGCCAAACCTGGATAATCTTCGAAGAGAAGGTTACCGTTGGAGAGGATATTAATCAACACGTTATCAATAACGTGAGCCTTACCGATAATTACCTTTTGAACTTCCGCAGAAATCGCTGTTGCGATCGCTCCGACTGCTTGTAGGCGTTCTCGGACCTCAGGTGTGCTCTGATGTCTTGGTTGGGCAGTAGCTGCAGGCATTGGTGCTGGGGCTGGTGCTGCTGGCGCTGGTGCTGCTGGTGCTACTGCTGGCATTGGAGCCGCAGGGGCAGGGGCAGGCATAGGCGCTGCAGGGGCCACAGGTGCCGCTGGTGCAGGAACTGCTGGGGCTGCTGGTGGTGCTGGGGGTTGCATGTCAATTTCCTCCTATCTATTTACCCCAACGTCGGATTTGGGGAATTACTTCCCGTAGTTCTTCGTTGGAGTAGGCACGATTACTGCTGATTAATTCAACCAATCGTGGGTCGCGGACTAATTGCATTATTTCCGCTGGGCTCTTAAGCGCGAATTCATCGCGTGTTAAATCATTAAATTGGCGCACCTTTGAGAGCAATGCTTCTCTTGTGCGCGTATGGTATTGTGAAGAGTCAACCTTGTTAGGGCGCTCACGGAAACGAGTCAAATCAAAGACGTGTCTCCAATTCTCTTTCTCTGGAACAACCATTATTGCAATGGATAGAAGAGCGAATAAATTGAGAATAATCAACCACTTCAGGACAACATCACTGGTAAGCAATACAATTGCCCCCATCGCTTCAGTGAAAGGCATACTCAATGCACTTGATACGTGTCTACTTTCATCAAATACCAAATTAAATTGGTCTGGATGACTAGTAATGGTCGTTGACATATCATCATTGTCAAATTCCATCATATCAAAAATTAGAGTAGTAAAATATTGTGAGTTTCCATTCCATAGTGTTGAACCATGAGATGTGGACAATCCATCACTTGCAGTACTCCAGCACTTGTGATTATTGTCGATGTAAAGTGGAGATTCACACTGCAACTTGCCTGTTTCTCCCGCTATATCAGAATCCCATAAGTGGTTTGCAAACACAGAGTGGTCGGATACGAAAACAATACTTCCAGTTGCTGAAACATTACCAACAACACTGTTAGGTTTCTTATCGATAATGTTTCCACTATTTATTGGATAGTCAATACGAACTATTAGTCCGGTTTTTCCTTCGCCTAAAGTAGGATTGTTTTGGTTGTTAACATCCATATCCTGGCGAGCGATGAATGCTGGTGTTGATGCATGGGCTAATACACTGATTTCGCGACCCGAGTCTGCCTGTTCATCCAAAACCTGGATTGCGGTTGGGCGGTGGAATAATACCGGCATTCTACAATTACTGATTTGTTGGTTTGTAATCATTGTTTGACTACAAGGGATTCTAGATTCTTCTCCCATTTCAGTAACATCTCTATCAATACTTGCAACGGACCAGAGTCTTCTCTGATCTGGTTCTACTCGTTCGCCCTTTTCATCTGCGACTTCATAATATTGGTAAGGATCAACTACTGGAGAGTCAAAATATTTGACACCGAATTCTTCAGCGACTAATTGTGCGTTCGTACTATTTGCTGCGAGTATGACTTTACCACCTTTGTTGGCAACAAAATCATACAATGCTGTTGCTTCAGCTGAATCGAATGGTTTCTCTGGCGCTGCAATTACCAATAATGTGCGGTGTGGTTCTTTCCAATCATTTACCAGCATTGGAGTTGACATTGTGTTTGCAATATTGTAGCCAACCCCACCATCTCCCAAATCGGAACGCATTACTGTCAATTGTTGGTCTGAATAATCTGGACTGTTATCATAAGGAGAGAATACTGTTTCCTTGTTTGAAGATACTAGGGCAATCACTACTGTGGACAATAATAATGAAGAAATTAAGCCAACCATTAACCACGTCTCAAGACTGAAACGGGAACCATCGCTCTCTGCCATTTTAATCTCTCCTACGGTGTTTGCACAAGCATAACTCAATACAAGCATTCGTGGGAACTTCGCTCCACTCATAATAGTTGTCCATCACTGCGCATTTTCAATTATTGAAGCCGACCCCCTTTTCTATTCATTTTCGGCATAAAATGCCGGAATACGGAAGGTTCGTGCCGAATTACTACATTAGAGTTTATTCAGCGTTCTTGACAATTATCACAACAATCAAGACAGAATGAGTCATTCTCCCCTTCTAGGGTAATAAAATGCCAAAATAAGAACAATGTACAACTCAAATAAACCAAACCATGCCAAATTGCTAGAACTTTCACTCAATCCATTTTCACTTGATGAGCTACCATCTGATGATTGATCCTCCTCAACTATTTCTGCTGCTGAGACTTTTACATCAAAAGTGGTTGAGCGAACTCTCTCATCCCCTTCGGAAATAACTGAGAAAGTCACTTCACATGTTCTACCAGGGTGACTGGTAGAAGTTACAAACTTCACATCAAATCCTTGGGCAACATTATTGTTCAATTCGGTTGGTTCAACAATTAAATTGTCATACTGTTCCAATCCTTCCACATTTAGATTCGGACAACTCCTAATATTGATTTCGGCACTTGTTACTGCATCCTTATTATTGCCCCAATTAGAAATTAAAATTTCAACTTCAATCCAGGTGCCTGAAAACATTGTTTGGTCTTCAACATCATCGGGTTGCAAATTGAATATTTTTGGCAACTTTACCTCCGCATCAACTTCTTGAGTAGAAACAGTTTGACCTGATGCTACTACTTCTTCCGCAGTTAATGTCAACCCATATGTATCCGATGGACTGAAACTTCGGATGTCAAGGTCGCCATTTTCCGTCAATGTAAATGTGAAAGAGAGATTCTCTCCGCTTGCAATTGTACCTGTTTCAGGACCATCTACTTCGAAGGGTGTATCCGAATTCCATTCTAAATCAAAATTAACATTTAACTCATTTTGACGTGAATTTTCAATGAACACTACCAATTCTCCGCTAATGTCCCAGTCATCTTCCATTTCTACTTCATAAGATCCTTCGACATCAGTAACCCAGCCTAATTCCCAACTTTGAGGTTCGAACTGAGCTGATGCGTTTAATGAAAACGGCAACAGCAACACGATGATTAGCCCTGCAATTATTCTAGTTGAGATTCGAGTCATTGTTTCACCTCAGCGCAAAAAACCATTGATTGCTCTCTTTGTCAATACTCTAACCATCTTCTTACGATATCTTGGAGTTAATGTTGTATTATTTACTGGCTTTATTGATTTTTGAATCGCTACTGAAAGAGTTTTAACACTTTCAACACCTTGCCATCCATCTTCTAACACTGCAGATACCTGTTCATCATGCATCTTTGGTATTGATTCTAAAGCAGTGGATGCGATGAGAATCGACTTTTCATCACCTGTAATCCATGATGCGGCAACACCGGCCTCTGGGAAATCCCAAGAGTCGCGAACACGCAATTTTTGGTAACAACCGATTCTTTGTTGCGACTCTGAGGGAAGGGTTACTTTGAGTAAAAACTCGCCCTCTGCGAGGACATTCTTTTTCTTTCCATCTAATTGATAAAAATCACGAACCGGTACTTGTCTTTGACCAGAAGGGCCGACGATGTGAATCATACCTTCAAGAACCATCAAGTTAGGAGCAATGTCTCCTTGATATGTAGCAACGCATAGTGTGTTTTGGTTCGGAATCACCCTACAATCGGCTCCAGTGCCACAGTCTGCTTTGTGGCACCAATCAATGCTACGCCTCCAATCTTCTCCCTGGTTATACCAGAAACAACGGGTATCAAGACACAGGTTTCCCCCGAGTGTTGCGTTCTTTCTTATCAAAGAGGAGGCAACTTTCAAGGATGCTTCAGCAATCAATGGATGAACTCCATTCTCTTCGGTTAAATCGGACAATCGCGCCATGCAACCAATTTCTGTGGCAGAGATAACACTCGCCCCTTGAATTTTAGCAAGAGAAATTACATGGGGTTTTGTATTGATGTGCCATTTGTAATTAGGAATCAAATCTGTTCCACCTGCAACCCAATCAAATTTCTGACCATCTTCCATTAATTGTTGTGCGATTTCGCATGCTTGCTCAACTGAAGTAGGGTGGTGGAGTTTAAATGGAGGCATTAGCATCAATTTTCACCTCCCATTTGACGTTGTTCTTTTTTGAGCCATGCTTTACCTGCAAAGCCAAGTTCTGCTAATTGTTCTGGGAGTGGTTCTGTTGCAGCTCTCCATCCTTCTACTTGGTCTTCGAGAGGAATATTTGGATCAAATCCGAATAATACTCCGTTCACATATGCAGAGGTGTCATCGCTTCTTTGTCGTGCAATATCTCGAACTTTATGCTGTGCAGCTCTCTCAACAACAATTTTCTGCATAGGAGAATGAGTCACTCTTGGACTTTTCAAATCAAGGGCATCATCAAGAGAAAGTGCCTTCATTTTCTTTTCAATAGCGAAAAATACAGTATCAGGAGTCAATGGTAAATCGTTAATTCTTATTCCAATCGCATCGTATACTGAATTTACTACTGCAGGTAATATAGGTAATAGTGGCCCTTCACCTGCTTCTTTTGCACCAAATGGGCCTTCAGGGTCACATGACTCTACGATAATTGGTTCAACATGTGGCATTTCATGAACTGATGGAATCTTGTATTCTAACAGATTAGCATTTTGTAAATGCCCAGTTCTCCCATAGACCATTTCTTCTGAAATCACTTGGCCAAGCCCCATGTGGCAAGAGCCGATAATCTGCCCTTTTACAGCCAAAGGATTCAATGCTTTACCGCAATCGTGGGCGGCCCAAACATTTGTACATTTTATTTGGCCGGTTTCAACATCTACATCAGTTTCTGCAACATATGCGGAGAATGAATATGCAGGTGCTAAACCTGCTGCTGCACCCTTGTGTACGCCACCCATTGGAGGTGAACGATATGCTCCGCTGGAAATTAGTGCACCTTTATCCTCTTGCGCCTTATGCAGCGCTTTAAGATATGAAACACCAATTGATGGGTCATGTTTGTAGTAGATTCTCCTATCATTTAGTACCAAAAGGTCTGGATGATATCCTAACATTTCCCAAGCAGCATTTAGTAACTTATCTCGAATCTCAATCGCTGCACGTATTGCAGCATTTGCATTCATGAAAGTAACACGGCTAGAATAAGAGCCAAGGTCAACAGGGCTGGTATCACTTTCATGTGAGCGAACATGTATCATTTCAATAGGTAATGCCAAAACTTCAGCAACTACTTGCGCTACTGCCGTAGTAGAACCTTGACCGATATCTGCGGCACCTGAATGGACTGTTACGCCTCCATCCATGTCCACTTGGATATGTACGGTTGCATGAGGGAACTTGTTTGGGTCCCAATGAATCGGTAATCCAGAACCGCTAATGAAAAACCCACAACCAATTCCAATTCCTTTGCCGAGTGGTAATTGCCTAAACTTGTTATCCCAATCAGATTGCTCTCTAACCTTTTCAAGTGCTTCACGCATACCGTTGCTGGTAATTCTAAATCCACTGATTGTCCTACTATGTGGCGGCAATAAATTTGCCAACCTCAAATCTATTGGGTCAACTGATAAATCCTCGGCCATTTGGTCAAGACCTACTTCTACTGCACATCTTGTATTGACTGCTCCATGGCCTCTCATTGCACCACTTGCTGGTTTATTTGTCCAAACTCTTGCACCTGTATAATGGAATGAACCCAATTCATATGGGGCGGTTGCAAGGACTCCATTGTAATATGATGTGACATGGCCGAAACTTGCGAATCCACCGCCATCGATTAATGCATCAATATCAAATCCTGTGATTCTTGCATCATCATCAGCACTCATTTTCACTTCAATGTGGCTTGGATGGCGCCCTCTATTGATCATGTAGACTTCTTCTCTGTCAAATGTAATCCTCACTGGTCGTCCACATTTGCGCGATAATAACGCCGCACACATTTCGTGCGGGAATGGATCTGATTTTCCACCAAATCCTCCACCAACAAATGTTCTAATGACATTGATTTGGTGCATTGGAACTGCTAATACCGTTGATAGAGCGCGATGTGTATAGTGTGGAACTTGACTTGGCGTGTATAATTGTAAACGACCATTTGGGTCCCAATGAGCAACTACGGCATGGGGTTCAGTAAACCCATGGTGAACCCCTTTCATGGTCCACTTGTTGTGGTTGCTTGCCGAAGGTTTGTCAATCAGGCTACGGTCTCCAAATTCTTGGAACACTCGCTTTTGTACATTGGTCTTAGCAAGATGGTACTTTCCTCTCCAATGAATTGGTTCATCAGCATCTTCCAAACCTTTCTTCGGGTCAAAGACCGGTTCAAGTTCTTCATATTCAACTTCAAACAATGAAAGTGCGTGTAACGCTGTTGCCTCATCAACTGCTGCCACACATGCAACTAAATCTCCCACGTGTCGGACTTTTTCCACCGCCATTGCATGTTCGTCTTTGGTTACTGGTAATACGCCAAAACTGTTAGGAGAATCCTCTCCAGTCGCTACGGCTAATACGCCCGGTAATGCCTCAACTTTACTGGTATCAATGGAAATTACCTTGGCGTAGTGGTGTGGTGAGCGCAATATTTTTGCAATACATTCGTTTGGTAATCTTACATCATCACCATACCATGCTTGTCCTGTAACTTTTGCATTGGAATCAACCAATTTTGTAGATTTACCAACCGTTGTACCGGTTCTTGCTCTATCGTGGACATGCGAACCGGCTGGTTGTTTTTCACGACCTCCGACCATTTCAGGAATATATTGAAGGTCACGTTCTGCCATTTTTGGCCTAGAACCACCGGAACCTGGTGGCGGGAAGGATTGCTTTCCTGCAACTCGCTTTCCATCTTTGCGAGTATTATTTCCACCACTACCTGGCTGCTGCTTGTATCCTCCAGACATGATTTCACCTCGCGTGTCCTGGTGGCATATTCGGTTGTTCTGGACCGGTTGGATGCGGGTCTGGATGAGGCGAACTTGCCGGTTGTTCTGGCTCAACTTCACCTCTATGAATGGCGGCTGCTTCCTGAATAGATTCAACAATTTGTTGGTAACCAGTACATCTGCAAAGATTTCCTTCTATTGCAGTCTTCACTTCTTCATCTGTTGGGGAAGTATTTGTATTGAGTAATGATTGAGCTGCTATCAGGAAACCGGGGGTACAAAATCCACACTGTGAACCACCATACTTTGCAAAACAATTCTGAATTGGAGCAAGATGTGCCCCGTCTGCAAGCCCTTCTACAGTAAGGATCTCACTATCAGATACTTGTCCGGCAAGAGTGAGACAAGATAACTGTGGTTGGCCATCGACCATCACCGTACAACAGCCACAAGTTCCTAAATCACAACCTCTCTT
>Ga0233449_1002094_pt1 | contig 16475 bp, 9 predicted proteins | sample SI_124_October20_FD_183012 | JGI IMG/M metagenome (GOLD analysis project Ga0233449, IMG submission 183012) | Seawater microbial communities from Saanich Inlet, British Columbia, Canada - SI_124_October2016_200_MG | ecosystem: Environmental > Aquatic > Marine > Inlet | place: Canada: British... | reverse complement strand
CTGCAAAGTGCGTAGGGATGGGTAATATCGGTCCAGTTTATTTTGCCCTCATTAAGATCACAGTCCTTTTTTATTGCACCAGTTATATCTTCAAGGGTAAGCCCGTCTTTAACGGGCAGAGAAGATAAATGATCAACGGTGAAATGGTCGCGTCTTACGGTTTTTATTTTGTGGCTTTTCATTTTTTTAAGCCGTCCGCTTCTGGAGCACATAATAACCGAACGATCATTGGGGCCGGCACTATATTTTAGCGTTCCGTCCGCGTCTCTTTCAAAGCGGCATCCTGTGGATTTAGAAAAAAGCCTGCCAATAACATCGTAAGCACTTAGAGAAGCACCAAGAATATAAGCGTTTGCGTCCATGGGGATATTATCCAGCGACTTTTCATTAACGTGATTTGGATAATATTGTGCCTTTGATCCTTCCGCGGGACTTTCATAATGATCAATATTAGGACAGTGACCTGTGGTTAGGATCACTTTATCAACATTCGTGCCGCCATCCTGCCAATTAATTGTTACGGAGCCGTTTTCTTCGGTTATTTTTGTGACTTCTGACGTGATCAGGTTGACTTTAATATTTTTCACGGCTGCGCTGATTATGGTGGACTTAAAAACATCTTCCAAAAAATAACCATAAAAAGTCCGCGGCAAATTACCGCGTTCTATGATCTCAGGCATTTCCACACCTTCCGGCAAAGTCGGTGATGAGCGAAGCCAATTTAAAAAGGCCCGCTTATTATCCGGTGTAAGGCATAGCGTATCATTGGTGTTGTTGAGCAGATAATCTTCACACTCGTCGGCGCGGTACGGAAGACCAGGGCCAAATTCACCGCTTTTTTCAAAAATAGTGATCTCATTAACCGGGTATTTATCCACCAGTTGATAAAAGGCGCTGGTGCCGGTAAAACCGCAGCCAATAAGCGCTACATGTTTGGGGGATGTCATTGGGCTTCCTCACTTGTCATAACTTCTATTTACTACCTGCTCGGGGCGAGTGCCGCGCCTAGTAAGGCTGGCATATCTGATGTGATAACATGTACGGGGACTTTTTCAACATATCTGCGCATCGGCCCTTTATCTGTATATCTTTCAAAAAAACTATCCTTATCAATAAGGCTATATATTTTTGGTATGATACCACCGCCAATATAAATGCCGCCCTTTGCCCCTTGCGCTACGGCGATATCGCCTGTGGTACTAGCGAGGATGGCAAGAAATAAATCTACGGCCTTGATACAGCTATCAATATTTCCTTTTTTTGCCGCTGCCGTTATGTCGGATGCTGACATGGTTTTGCTCGGTCCGCCAAATTTATCAAGGATAAAATCATGGATCCTTTTAATACCGTCGCCGGACAGCAACGTTTCGATTGAAACATGATCAACGGTTTTTCTTGTAAAGTTAAGAAGTTCCCCTTCAAGCTCAGACTTGGGAGCAAAGGAAATATGGCCAATTTCGGTGGGCACCACTTTTAAGCCGGATTTTGAAGGAATGCCGATGGAGCCACCAAGACCGGAGCCAACACCAAAAACGGTAAAGGGTGCATTATGAATCCCTTTTTCTTTTTTGGTAATGCTTTTTAAGTCATTTTCTGAAAAATACGGCACAGCCTGCACCAGCGCTTCATAGTCATTGAGTAAAGTGACACGGGTGAAGTTAAATTCTTGTTCAAGTTCGGCGGCTGATATATCCCAATTATAATGCCAGAGATTTCCATATTCTGGTGTCATCTCGCCAGCAACGGCAAAATGCGCCGTTTTAGGAATATCATCATCAAATCTTTTAACATAGGCCGCAAGCATATCTGAAAAGCGTGGGTAATCACTGCACGTTAAGACTTGTATATCTGAAATTTCTGGAATATCGTTTTCACCGATAAATTCAGCAACAGCGAAACGGCCATTGGTTCCACCTATATCCGAAACGATCATGCGTCTGTTCATTTTCTTTCCCTTATTACTCAATTGCCTAATTTTATATAGTATGGGATAACAAAATAAAAATGAATAGGGAAAATCATGCTGGCAGTAACATCATTTATCGGCTTCACGGGACTTGTAGTTCTTATTTCATATTTAAAAACCCGTAACGACACAATGACAACGTCTGATGATTATTTCCTCGCCGGGCGCAGCCTTACTGCATGGGTTATTGCCGGATCGCTAATTCTTACTAATCTTTCCACCGAACACATGATCGGCCTTAACGCCGACGCGTTTGCCCACACGGTGGCGGTAATGGCCTGGGAAACCACGGCGGCGCTGGCTATGGTGCTGACGGCGATTTATTTCCTGCCAAAATATTTAAAAATGGGTCTGACGACGATCCCTGAATATCTGTCACTTCGTTTTGACCAGAACACCCGGGTTATTGCGACTATACTGTTTCTTTTTTCTTATGTCGTGGCGATATTGCCGGTAGTTCTTTTGTTCGGTGCAGCGGGGCTTGAAAGTCTGTTTGATGTTTCGGGCTCTCTGGATGTAAGTAAACAAACAGCCGTGTGGATTATGGTCTGGGCTATTGGCACACTTGGTTCACTTTATGCCATCTTTGGCGGGCTTAAAGCGGTTGCTATATCCGATACGATTAATGGTATCGGTTTTCTTGCTATCGGGCTTTTGGTGCCTGCGCTGGCGCTGATTTATGTTGGTGATGGTGACATGCTTGGCGGTCTGAGCACCGTTTATAACAGTGCACCGGAAAAGTTTGATATTACCGGTAATGAGCCGGGATCGTTTCTGCCTTTTGGGGTGCTGTTTACCGGAATGATCGTTAATCAGATATTCTTCTGGTGCACTAATCAGTCAATAGTGCAGCGCGCGCTTGGTGCAAAAAGCCTTGCCGAAGGGCAAAAAGGCGTGCTGATTGCGGCCTGTTTTAAACTGCTTGGCCCGATTGCCATTGTTCTGCCCGGCATTATTGCTTTTTATATGTTTAAGGACCAACTTGGCCCAGGAGATTCCATGCTGGCTTATCCGATGTTGGTCAAGGAAATACTCCCCGCGCCGATGGTTGGCTTTTTTGCTGCCGTGATGGTAGGTGCGGTTCTTAGCACTTTTAACAGTGTGCTTAACAGTTCCGCAACATTATTCAGTCAGGGCATCTATCAGGTATTTATGAACCGGGACGCCACGGGGCGCGAGATGGTATGGTCTGGCCGCGCCTGTAGTATCGTTCTGGCTATAGCCGCGATGATTGCTGCACCGATGATAAACACCGATGGCAGCCTTTATAATTACCTGCAGAAAATTAATGCTACATTCTTCGGCCCGATGCTCGCGGTTATTATGCTCGGTTTTCTGACCAGATTTGTAACTGCCAGATCCGCCAAAATCGCAATGATTGTTGGTCCGGTACTGTTTTATTTGCTGACCGGTACATTCGATGGCGAAGTTCAATCGATCGCCAAATCAATGCTGGGTACAGAAGACAATATCCACTTCCTCCATTTCTTAGCCCTGGTGTTTTTAATCACCGCTGCAATGATGGTGCTGATCAGCAAAATCTGGCCCGAAGATTATAAAGAAAAATCACTCGACGCCCATAAAGTAGATATGACCCCTTGGAAGCATGCTAAATCCGCCGGATTTATTATCTCGGGACTTGTGATAATTATTTATGTGATTTTGGCGCAGTAGAAAGCCGCAGCTTTTTAAATACTTTACAATTTTAAACTTTCACGTTTAAGATACTTTTTGCTTTATTAATTTGGAAAATGGCGTGTCTTCTAAACCTGAACTAATCCATTCGACCTGTCCGCATGATTGTCCTTCGACCTGTTCTCTTGTTGTGGAAAGACTTGATGATAACACTATTGGCCGGGTTTATGGCGCGGCGGAGAATAGTTATACTGACGGTGTTATTTGTGCCAAGGTTGCCCGCTATAAAGAACGGACCCATCATGAAAAAAGATTAACCGTTCCTTTAAGGCGTACAGGCAAAAAAGGATCGGGCGAGTTTGAAGAAATATCATGGGATGAGGCGCTAGACATCACCGCGAAAGCCTTTAAAGATGCCAGTGAAAAACATGGCCCTGAAACGGTATGGCCTTATTATTACGGCGGAACCATGGGTTTGGTTCAGGCAGGCTCTATAGAACGTCTACGCCATGAAATGGGTTATTCAATTATGCGTTCTACTACTTGTGGGGGGCTGGTTGATGCCGGGTGGATGGCCGGCACAGGTAGGAAAATTGGTCCTGATCCGCGCGAAATGGCAGAAGCTGATTTGATCGTCATTTGGGGCACTAATGCCGTATCGACACAGGTTAACGTCATGAACCATGTTGCCAAGGCCAAAAAAAATAGAGCAGCAAAAGTTATCGTCGTTGATCCTTACCTTAACCCAACGGCAAAAACGGCGGATATGCATATCTGCTTGAAGCCCGGAACTGATGGTGCATTAGCCTGCGCTATCATGCATATAGCTTTTCGGGACGGCTATGCTGATCATGATTATATGAAGAAATATACCGATGTCCCGGATGAGCTCGAAGTTCATTTAAAATCCCGTAGCCCTGAATGGGCAGCAGAAATAACCGGGCTGAGCGTTGATGAAATAGAGTCGTTCGCAAAATTATATTGTCAAACGGAGCGGGCCTATATCCGGCTCGGCTTCGGTCTATCACGTTGTCGAAATGGGTCGGTTAATGTTCATGCGGTAAGCTGCTTGCCATCTGTAACGGGTAAATGGCCCAACCTAAGCGCAGGTGTTTTTTATAGTAACAGCGCCATATATCATTTTGATACGAGCCTGATCGAAGCTCCTGAGCTTAAAAAATCAACCACCCGTTCAATTGACCATTCGAGGGTCGGTGCTGCGTTAACGGGGGAGGTGGCGGATCTGGGTGACGGCCCGCCTATTACGGCAATGATTATTCAGGGTACCAATCCTATGGTTATTGCTCCAGATCAAAATAAGGTGCATCAGGGTTTTTCTCGCGAAGATTTATTTCTGTGTGTCCATGAGCAATTCATGACAGAAACGGCCCTTATGGCTGATATTGTCCTGCCTGCGACAACATTTGTTGAACATGATGATATTTATGTAGGCAGCGGAAATGTTCATATATCACTGGGGCCAAAGATTATTGAACCGGTTGGCGCTTCTCGGCCAAATCATGATGTAATTAATGAGCTTGCTATTAGGCTAGGCGCAAAACATCCCGGCTTTACTATGACGGCGAATGAAATTCTAGATCAGACATTAAAATTATCAGGCCATCCCGATCTTGAAACCATGACCCGCGATCATTGGCATGACTGCACTGAAAGTTTTGAAAATCAACATTTTATTTCCGGCTTCGGCTGGGAAGATAAAAAGTTTCGCTTTAAACCCGACTGGCAAGCCATGGGCCCACGGGGCCATGAACTACCAAAATTACCGGACCATTGGGACGCTACCGATCCTGTTGATGATGAACATCCATTTAGGCTTATGACGCCGCCCGCGCGTAATTTCCTTAATTCATCTTTTAACAACACACCAACGTCACTTAAAAAAGAAAAAAGCCCCGCGCTCTTTATTCATCCGGATGATGCCGGTGAATTTGGCATTGCTGATGGTGGTTCTGTGCTGATGGGTAATAAACTCGGAGAGATAGAAATTAATGTCAAATTTTTTGACGGTACGCAGCGCGGCGTTGTCATTTCAGAAGGAATATGGGCCCCGGCGGCCTTTAAAGACGGCAAAGGGATTAATCAGTTAGTCAGTTCAGAAGTCGCCGCCCCAGCAGGCGGTGTGGTCTATCATGATAGCGCTGTCTGGCTTCGCCCAGTTCTCACAGGGAGCGAGCTTTGAGATTTTTTTCAAGAAAAACTGTATCAGAAGCTCGCAGTGCTGAGCAAAATCAAAATTCCCTAAGCAAAGTGCTTGGCCCCGTAAGCCTTACCGCGCTTGGGGTTGGGGCGGTGATTGGTTCAGGAATTTTTGTAGTGACCGGCGTTGTCGCGGCGGTTTATACCGGGCCTGCGGTGGTGCTTTCGTTTATTATTGCCGGGCTTGGTTGCTTGTTTGCCGGTTTTTGTTATGCGGAACTTTCATCGATGATCCCGGCGTCGGGTGGGTCCTATTCATATACTTATGTCACCATGGGCCGGGGCGCGGCGTGGCTGATTGCATGGATTTTAATTCTGGAATATTTGGTAGCATCGGCCTTCATTGCTGTGGGTTGGTCCGGTTATTTTTCATCTTTTATCCAGAGCTTCGGTTGGAATATTCCTGAAAATCTACGCACAGCGCCGCTTGATTTCGCTGATGGCTTTAGCCTTGTTACCACCGGATCAATTATCAACCTTCCGGCCACTATGCTGATACTCGTGATCACGGCTATTCTTATTTTAGGCGTACGCCAGTCGGCCTTTGCCAGCAATATGATGGTCCTTATAAAACTGAGCATTATTCTGCTTTTTATCGCTGCGGGGGCCTTTTATGTCAATACCGATAACTGGATACCTTTTGTGCCCGATAATAGCGGTGTTTTCGGTGAATATGGCTGGTCAGGGATCATGCGCGGCGCGGGCGTTGTGTTCATTTCCTATCTTGGTTTCGATGCCGTAACAACCGCTTCAGAAGAAGCCCACACACCGGAGCGCGACATGCCAATTGCCATTATCGGCACGCTGGCGATCTGCACCGGGCTTTATGTGGCGGTGGCGGCAATTTTAACGGGATTAGTGTCTTATAAAAAACTTAATGTGCCAGACCCGATATTTGTTGGGGTGGACGCTGTGTCGCCCGCTTTAGCATGGCTTGCGCCGCTGATTAATATTGGCGCTATGGTCGGGCTTGCTTCGGCGACATTTGTGCTTATTTTCGCCCAGCCGAGAATTTTCCATGCCATGTCGCGGGACGGCCTGATGCCGAAGTTTTTTTCCACCGTTCATCCAAAATTTTCAACGCCGTTTTGGGGTATTTTAATTACGGGGCTTTCAGCGGCCGTGCTCGCTAGCCTTTTCCCTATATCGGTGCTTGCAGAATTAGTGGCTATCGGCACATTATTTGCCTTTATCGTTGTTTGTATCAGTGTGATTATTCTTAGGAAAAGAGAACCGGATGTGAAGCGGCCTTTTTCGGTGCCGTTTTATCCTTATGTGCCGGTGCTTGGTATTCTGACTTGCGGCTATATGATGCTTAGTCTTCCCTTTGCCACTTGGCTTAGGCTGATAATATGGATGGCTATGGGACTTATTGTTTATTTTGCCTATAATATGCGAAAGAGGGAGAATTAAAAATGTCGATGGAAGATCGTGACGGTTATATCTGGGTTGATGGTGAGCTGGTTAATTGGCGTGATGCCAAGGTGCATGTGCTATCCTATACCTTTATGCATGGCGCGGGTTTTTTTGAAGGGGTGCGGGTTTATAATGGTGCGTCTGGCCCGGCTGTTTTTCGCTTGCAGGATCATACCAGAAGGTTCTTCGATTCCGCTAAAATCCTCCAGATGAAAATGCCGTTTAGGGAGGAAGAAATTGAACAAGCACAGATCGCGACAGTGAGTGCCAATGGCCTCAAACAATGTTATATCCGACCGCTCGGTTATTATGACGGGCAGATGGTTGGCCTTCCTGCGCAGGGAAATGGTGTTCATGTTGCCGTTGCGGTGTGGGAATTTGACGACATATTGGGTAAAGACGCTAAAAATGACGGCATCCGCGTAAAAACATCATCCTTCAGTCGCCATCATATCAACGCTGCCATGAGCAAAGCCAAGGCAAACGGTCAATATATAAATTCAATGCTCGCCATCAACGAAGTAAAGGCAGCGGGCTATACGGACGCACTGCTACTGGATAGTCATGGTTATGTTGCCGAATGCACCACATCCAATATTTTTATGGTTAGGGACGGGATTATTTCAACACCGGAAAAAACCGCAATCCTTGAAGGGATAACCCGCGATACCGTTATGACATTTGCTGCGGAACGGGGTATGGAGCTTAAAGAGCGAAACATCACCCGCGATGAACTTTACTGTGCTGATGAGCTGTTTGTTACCGGCACCGCCGTTGAGATCACTCCTATTGTTGAACTTGATAACCGCGTCATTGGTGACGGAAGGCCCGGAGAGGTCGTTAAAACATTTCAAAAAATGTTTAATGATATCGTTATGGGCCATGTCGAGGATAAAAGAGGTTGGCTAACACCAGTTAAATAGAAAGAGAATAAATTGAGAAATATACTAAAAATATTGCCGGTACTGCTTATTGCCAGTCTTGGATCACTCGCTATTGCTGGGGAGCGAACCGTTGATGATGCGGTGGCAGATGCAGCGGTTTTAAATGGCCTTGGTGAAATTGACGCCGCAAAAATGGATGCTTCCAATTTGCTAGTAAAATTGGGCGGTATAATTTCGCCTTCGGGTGCTGAACATGAAAGGGCAAATGCAGTTGCTGATTATATGCGTGAAATTGGTCTTGCCGATGTTCATGTGACAGACGCTCCTAATGTCGTCGGTAAAATTAAGGGGCGTTCTGGTAAGGCACTTATATTTATTTCCACCCTTGATGATCTTATGACTGTGGCGGATCATCAGCGTGCGGCAGATCATGGACCGGTTATTTCTGAAGACCGGGTTACTGGTCCCGGCACCAACACAACATCAACAACAGTGGCAAACTTGATTGCAGCTAAAGCATTGATAGATAATGGTTTTGTTCCGGAACATGATATTGTTTTTGCTGGTGTAGCCGAAGAAGAAACCGGCCTTCGCGGCATGCGCGCTCTTTACGAAGATTATAAAGATCAGGCCATTGGCTTTGTTGATGTGCTAGGGGACGGACACAGTATTACTTATGGTGCCATCGGCATTCATTGGTGGCGCATTCATGCAACGGGCCCGGCGGGACATACTCTTAGCGGTGGTCTTCCTAATATCAATCAGGCTATTGGTCGCGCGGTGGACCGGATATTGCAAATTAGTGAGCCGCAGGAATTTGAAGACCGGCGCGCGCGTCTTAACGTGGCTATGCTGAACAGTGGATCGGTGTTTAATCATAAACCGGCCACAGGTTGGTTTTCACTGGATGTGCGCTCGCTTGATATAGAGATCATCGAAAGTATGGAAGCCAAGGTTAGAAAAATTCTCAGCGATGTTACCGACGAACTTGGCATTCCTTTTGAAATGGAAGTGGTTTCAAACACACCGCCAGGTCAGATTGAAGGAGCGAGAGATTCAACTCTGGTTCAGACATCAATGGCTATTTCAAACTATCTGGGATATGAGCCGCGATTATCAAATTCTGGCTCAGCCAATTTGAATGTTTCTATTGCTGGCGGCACTCTTTCTATTGGCCTTGGCGGCGGCGCGATACGTCGCGGGGGTGACCGTGGTTTTGCTAGTGAATGGGCAAATGTTCCAGCTATGATGCGCAGCGCCAAGAATGTATTTCTGACCGCCGTTACCATGGGCAATGCTAGAAAGGATCAATGATGAGCAAAGAACCTAATATACTGGGAAATAGTGACAATCCGCTTTTTTACCCGATAGATGGTGAGACACGGGTAAGTGCGCCTGATAACCGAATGGGCGACGCGGTGCGCCTTTATGTGCGTTCATTATCTGTGATGCAGAAAGAAGCGGTTGTTGCCTGTGCAGGATCAGATATAAGCTGGCGACTTACATCCGACGAAGGGGCCTATCTGAACGGTTTTGATGAGGCTCCTTGTCCGCTATCCTTTCTAACCACAGGCATGGTGTCATCCTATATGAATGAAATCCTCTCCCTTGCCAAAAAGCGCGGTATTGCCATAAATAATATCCGTCTTATTCAGGATAATTATTATACTATGAAGGGCTCAGCTCTTAAGGGCACCATGACGGGCGGCGCAAAGAATATCGACCTTGAGGCGCAGATTGATAGTGATGGGGACACTGAGACACTTCGAAGCCTCATATATGATGCGATTAGCGCATCGCCACTTAATGGATTGATGCGCGGGGAAAAAGAAAGCCTGTTCACGTTAAATCATAATGGTGAAAATATTTCCATGGACAAAGCAAAAGCGGTTGGTGAGAATTTAGATGAAATTACACCGTGTGATTTAAAAGTGGCGGTTGGTGACTGGTCTGGCATAATCAATAAAGCGGGTGTCAGCCCCAAAACCAAAGACACAAATTCCAGCCATGGTTCAAGCCTTGCTGATGAACAAGACAGGCTGCTTCATCTTCGCGCTATTTGTACGCTCCGTGATGACGGTGTTAAAATGATTGAACAGCATCTCTATAATCCCCACGGCTCGATCTTTCATTATTTATGCGACGAAAATGACCGCGCACCAAACGCGATAAGTTACATCGCTGCCGGGATCGGTTTTTGTTTCATGACCCAACTTGGAAGATACGCCAAAATCGCGAGGAAAGACCTGCATGGCTATACCATTATTCAGGATATGCATTTTTCAAAAGGCGGTGCATCAGGCGGAACAGGAAAAGCAGGCGAGGCCGCTCCCGTAGAAACCCACGTCTACATAAAAAGCGGTGAAGACGACGATTTTGCCCGCACAACACTAGACATGAGCGAACAAACCTGCTTCCTCCACGCGTTCTGTAGAACGGATCTGAAAGCAAAAATCAAGATTAGCGACTATTGACTTTTATATTTTAAGGCCCAAAATCGCTGCGCCAATCATGACTGTAACCAGTGATCCGACTGAAATTAAGATATAGAATGTTCGGTTGGCTTTTTCGTGAGCGATATTTTTTGATAGTAATACTCTTCTTAATCCCAGTGATATGTGGAGCAGGATCATCAGTACTGCAAATATATAATAGGGGATTAGCATGGGGGCACCGACGATTAGCCCCGCTTCGCCGGTGGTGGCGAAAAGCCAGTCGGTTTCGGTGCCGCGATCACGGCCAGAGAGAATGGCGTTAATGTGGGCTACGAAGAAGAATAGCATATAAACCCCAGCACCTATTTGTAAAGTGCGAAACATATCGCCGTCCGTGCCACTATAGCGGCGAACCATGAGCAGGCCAGTGATGGCCATTGTTGCGATGAGCGCGAATAAGACAGGCTCAACCAGATCAGCCTGATACCAGCTATTAAAGAGCAGGCGATATTCTTCATGCATTTCGTTTGATTGAAGGGCAAACAGATGATTGGTAATATGCAGAAGGATAAACCCGACTATGAGCGCAAGTGCACTATAGCGGTGAATTTTCTGTATGTTGTTATAGGGGATAACTGACGGGCTGTGTTTCGATTGGTCAGTGGTTTTTCTAATAAAAACGATACCTAAAGCTATAAAAGATATTATCCAAATCCAGCTATGCCATTCGCCAAGTCCAAGTAATCCTAAAATATTAAGTGAAACAATATAAAAGGGTGGGGTGGCGACAATGAAATAAAGGAGAGTTCGCTGTGCTGCAGGATTAGCGGAACTGCTGTTTTTAATCTTTCTTAAGGACCAAATGGCCAGTAGCGGGATTATAAACATCACAACCATGGCCAAGGTTGCCGCCACATTTTTGGAATTTACAATCGATTCTGAAAAAAGGATTAGCAAATAGGGATAGCTGGCCGCCGCTATGACTGGTAAAAACCATGATGTGCTGCCCGCTTTTGATGTGGCTGTGTTTTGCGTCATGGCACATATACCTCCGGCAGTCCTGCTTCTTTCATCGCGGCATTAAAGGCCTGAACATCGTTTGAGAGGATGCCCAAATATTCCGTTTTAACCGCGGCCCACTGCGACATATATCTGTCTGCCACTTCGCTCATGCCTTTATTCATGGGGATGTCGGCGCCGCTCATGTCTTCAAGCAGGAAGCTAAAATTCAGTGCCATTTTGTTGGGATAGCGGATGATATCCTGAAAAGTCTGAAGGTTAGTATTGATGATTTTATTATGCCAGACCATCAGGCTTCCTTTAAGTTTTTCGCCTTCTTCTTTCGCCGTGTCTGAACCACTAACATCGATAATTACATCAATTTGTTTTTTGATTTTATCAAGTGTTTGAACGTTGCCTATCATTTCATTAGCGGCAGCGTGCAGTGTTGCGGTAAGTGACTTATACTCATCATAATTTGCCGAAACGCTAAGGTCTGGGCTTGCGAGTACATTAACGCTTTCGGTTGCGCTATAATCACCAGCAGAAAGTTTCACCGTATAAGCACCCGGTGCAACAATATATGTACCGCTTCTTGGTGGATGAACAAGGCCTGGATTACAAGGAAGAGGCTCAGATTTTAAGTTCCAGACAAACTGGTTGAGGCCTGCTTTATTCCCTGGCGGATTAGCTTTTGTCGATGAATAAGGGTCTTCTTTGCAAAGCTTATTGGCATCACTTGCATATGACTTCACCAAGTTTCCCTGATCATCCGAAATGTCGATTTTAACGACGATGTCTTCCGGTGTGTCTTTGGCGAGATGATAATTGATGATGGTACCATTCGGTGGGTTTTTACCTTTTCCGCCACCAAGGGTACGGCCACTGAGCAGACGGTAAGCATCACGCACTTTAAACAAATGATTATCTTCTGTATCCATTCCTGCCATTTCACGGATTGGATTAACATCATCCAAAATCCAGAAACCGCGCCCTTGTGTTGCGGCAATCAGATCACCGTGGGCAAGGCGAAGGTCAGTAATCGGTGTTTCCGGTAGATCGGCTTGGAATTCCTGCCAGTCATCCCCGTTATTAAAGGAAATAAACAGGCCAGTTTCCGTGCCGGCATATAGAAGTCCCTGCGTAATAGGGTCTTCACGAACCACGCGAACGAAATTATCTTCGGGAAGGCCACCCACGATCTCATCCCAGCTGTCACCATAATCATCAGTGCGGTAGACATGTGGCTCGAAATTATTTGCTTTATAACCGGTTACCGCAACATAAGCGGTCCCTGCATTATGGGGTGAGGTTTCAATGGCATTAATTTGCCATTCTTCCACACCGCGCGGCGTAACATTATCCCAGCTTTCGCCTTCATTTGTTGTGACATAGACCAGCCCGTCATCGGAACCAGACCAGATCACACCCTTTTGAAGCGGACTTTCGACCAGATAAAACAGCGTATTATAATTTTCACCACTTACTTGTTCATTGGTAAAAGGTACACCGCCATCACCCTGATGGGATTTATCATTAAGGGTCAGGTCGGGGCTAATTTCCGTCCAGCTTTGGCCGCGGTCCGTTGATTTAAGCACATGCTGTGCACCGTAATAAATAGTCGCCGGATCATGGGGCGATGCGATTATTGGCGGGTTCCAGTTGGCGCGGTATTTAAGCTCGGCCGGGTTAACGGCAAAGGTTCGTTCTGGATATGGAACGATATTGCGTGTTTGTTTAGTATCTCGGTTCCATTCTACGACACCGCCAGCAATGGCTGATGAATAAACTAGTTTTGGATCATTGGGGTCAAAGGCGATATGGGCGCTTTCCCCGCCGCCGGTTGATACCCAGTCACCAATACCAAGCCCGCCTGCTTTTGAACGTGAGGGAAGGGAAACCGATGAATTATCCTGCTGCGATCCATAAACACGGTAAGGGTAAGCGTTATCGACACTCAGGCGGTAAATTTGCGCCGTGGTTTGGTTTAACTGTGTTGACCAGCTTTTCCCGCCATCAAGCGAAACGCTCGCCCCGCCATCATTGGAATTGATCATATAATCGCTATTGGACGGATTGATCCATAGATCGTGATTATCGCCGTGGGTAGCGGATACACGGGCCCATGTTTTACCGCCATCAATGGTTTTCATTATCGGTGCGTTAAGAATATAAGCAACATTTTCATTATTCGGGTCAGCGAAGATATGCTGATAATACCATGAGCGGGCTTTTAAGATATGATCATGACTGATAAGGCTGAAGTTTTTGCCGCCATCGTCTGATCTATACATGCCGCCTTTTTCACCTTCGGCTTCGACGATAGCATAGACTTTGTTGGGGTTGGCTTGGCTTACATCAACACCAATTTTACCCATTTCATCGGGTAGGCCTTTGCCAATTTTTTCCCAATTTTCGCCTCCGTCCGTGGTTTTATAAATGGCGCTTGAGTTCGAGCCACCGCCACTACGGACTTGCCAAGCGTCGCGTTTATGATCCCACATGGCCGCATATAAAATGCGTGGGTTCGACATATCCATTGAAATGTCAACGGCACCTGTTAGGTCATTAATAAAAAGTGATTTTTCCCATGTTACTCCTCCGTCGCTGGTTTTATAAACGCCGCGCTCCTCGTTGCCGCCCCATGGGTTACCCTGCACGGCCACATAAACTACATCGGGATTATTTGGATGAATACGCATTCTGGCAATTTGACGGCTGTCTTTTAAGCCAACATTGGTCCATGTTTCGCCGGCATCTGTTGATTTATAAACACCGTCACCGTGGGATAGCTTCATTCCTCGAAGCGGTGCTTCACCGGTTCCGACATAAACCACATTGGGGTCACTATCCGCGACATCAATGGCGCCGATGGTGGCGGTTTCAAAATGACCGTCTGAAATATTTTTCCAGCTGTTACCGGCATTTTCCGTTTTCCAAAGCCCGCCGCCCGTCGTGCCCATATAATAGGTCAAATGATCTTCTGCTATTCCCGCCGACGTCGTTGAACGCCCACCTCGCGAAAAGCCAAGATCACGCCATTTCATATTTTTATAAAGCTCAGGATCAACATCCTGTGCAAAGCCTGAATTAGTAAGTCCAATCAGTGAAAATAGACCTAAGGCAATAATAAGTTTTGATAATTTTGACATTGTTTTTCCCTATTTTAAAAATATTTCAGGCATTCCGGCTGACTTCATCTCTGCGTTAAAGTCTGCAATTGTGCTGTTTGTTAATCCGTCAAGTTCAGCCTTATGCGCCGTCCATTCATTAAGGTATCTCGCACCGACCTCTCTGGCCCCGGCGCTCAGTGGCACATCTGAACTGGCCATTCTACCGATCAGGCTTTTGACTTCCATTAGGAATTTCGATTCCATCTGGTAGACATGCTGGAAGGTTCTGAAGTCTTCCTGAACAATTTTTTCTATCCATCCTTGCAGGCTTTCGTTTAAAGCATCGGCTTTTTCGCTGACTTCTTCAGACGATGATACATCCTTGATGACGGCTATTTGTTTTTGTGCTGCGCGAAGGGCGAGTAAGCCTTCCGACATTTCACTCACTATATTAAACAGTGATTTATTAAGCGCGTCCATATCCTGATATTGCTTCAGGTTTTCAGCTCGAGTTCCCGTAAGTCTGGGGTCAACCAGTATTTCGAAATCTTGAGTTTGGCTATATTCACCAATTGAGAGCTTAACGGAATAGTTGCCCGGCACAGCCTTATAGACTGATCTACCGCGGGTCACTGAGAATATTTCATCGAAGCACTCATACTGACCAATCATCATATTCCAGGTCCATAGATTAGCCCCTTTTGATTTTTTAAGAAGCATTGGAGTGGGTGATAATGCGCATGCTGGTGCAGTGTCATTTGAATATTCAGAGTGGACCAGTGCACCTGCCTGATCATATATTTCCATGGAAATAACACCATCCTCAGCAAGATCTTCGCCGAGTATATATTGAACCTGTAATCCTCTTGGTGGATTTCGACCGATTAACACGTCTGCATCCTGACCACTATATTCTGGATAGCCCAGTGAAATAGACCTTAGTGGTGATTGCGGTTTATAAAGGTAATTATCATCACCCACTTCACCATCATAAATCTGATGAAGCGGGGTCAAGTTATCGAGTATCCAGAAAGAGCGACCCTGCGTTGCGACCACAAGATCATCATGGCGAATATGAAGGTCTGTGATCGGCACTTCTGGTAGATTTAGCTGAAATTCCTGCCAGTTGTCACCGTCATTGAACGAAACAAACATACCTGTTTCAGTTCCGGCGTAAAGAAGCCCTTCGCGTTTTGGGTCTTCGCGAACCGTTCTAACGAATGTGTCTTCAGGTAGGCCATTGACGATTTTATCCCAGTTCTGACCGTAATCTTCCGTTTTATAAAGCACCGGTGTAAAATCATTCATCTTATAACCGGCTACGGCGAAATAGGCTTTGCCTGCTTGGTGCGGAGAAGCATCAATTACATTGACAATCGCTTCGTTCATTGCTCGCGGGGTTACATTTTCAAATGTTTCACCGTTATCGCGGGTAATGTGAATAAGTCCGTCGTCTGATCCGGTCCAGATCACGCCCTGTTCAAGCGGGCTTTCAGCGATTACAAACAGGTTGTTATAACTTTCTGCGGTAATTTGTTCGTTTGAAATGGGAATGCCGCCCAGTCCCTGATGTTCTTTATCATTGCGGGTCAGGTCTTCGCTTAAGATTTCCCAGCTCGCCCCACGGTCCGTTGATTTCATCAGATACTGCGAGCCATAATAAATGACGCTCGGATCATGCGGCGATACAATAACCGGGCTGTTCCAATTCGCGCGCAGTTTTAAATTCTTTGGCTGCTCACCTGTTACACGTTCCGGATAAGGACGCACATCGCGGTAATTATCCGTTTCACTGTCCCATTCGCCGATC
>Ga0233449_1002093_pt1 | contig 16482 bp, 15 predicted proteins | sample SI_124_October20_FD_183012 | JGI IMG/M metagenome (GOLD analysis project Ga0233449, IMG submission 183012) | Seawater microbial communities from Saanich Inlet, British Columbia, Canada - SI_124_October2016_200_MG | ecosystem: Environmental > Aquatic > Marine > Inlet | place: Canada: British... | reverse complement strand
AAAATTTGATTATTGACACCTGTTAATAATTGAGGATTTGTTGTTGTTTGATATTTAGAATATCCATCAGACATTAAATTATCATATGCTTGCCAAATAGTTGTTCCAAATTTATTTAAATCACAAGTTCCACTTGTTCTACATTCATTAATTCTATCAACCGCATTTACACCAACATTTGAATCTTGATTAGAAACTTTTCTATAATCAGCAAAATTTTCAATATTACTATTAATTAATTTATTTTCAATAACAGCTTGAGCATCTTGTTCCATTTGTTCTGGGGTTAATGTAGCATTAGTTTCAGTTAAAAAATTACAAGAAACACAATCTTTATTATCATGTTGTTTAATTGCTTTATTAGAAACTCTAAAAACATCTAAATTATTTTCACAATTGTCAAACCCAATTAATTTATTTCCATAACAAGGACAATCAATTTGATGGGCGTATAATCCTCTAAATTTATCATAGTCAATATTATCAACATTTAATAAATTATTTCTTCCAATTAATTGAAAATCAACACTATTTTTAACATCTTGTTGATTATTATTATCTTGTTTCATAATGATATCATTAGTAATTTCATTTTCTTCAGCATAGTAATCATTTAATATATTATTAGCTTCATTAATTTCTTCTTGAATGTTTTCTCTAACAGGCATAAAAGTTTCTGTTTTATTTTGTTCATTTTGAGTAATGTAATATAATACTACAATAAAAGCAATAACTACTAAAATACAAGTTCCATTCATTGTTTTATATATAAATATTATATATATAATTATTCTAAATATAAATTATAGTCATTTTATATTATAAATATCTAATAAAAACATTCCAACATAAATTAAAAAACCTAAAACTAAAATAATTACTAAAAAAAGACCTTGATAATAATATGGATCATATATTATATATATAATTATATATAATTATTTTAAATATAAATTATAATCGTTTCGTTTTATAAAAAACCAAATAAACCAAACTATAGATAAACCAATAATCGTGCTTATAAAAATTTCATAAAATTTTTCATTATTCATTATAATTATAATATTTAATTTTTTAATTTATACTTTTTTTAATAATTATTTCAGTTTTAGGACTTTTTATATTTAAAATAAACATTCCTATTATTACAATCAAACTAACCAAAACGATATTTACTTTCATTTATAATATTACATTATATTTTTTATACATATGGAGCTTCAACATTAATATCATCTACTTTTGTTAAAATTTTATCTCTATTATTTATTTCTTGATAATTACCTAATGACTTATAATTAGAAACAAATTTATCTTTTTCATTATTTTCTATAATTATATTATTTTTTTCCATTTGCATTTGATTTAAATAATTCATTTTATAATCAATTTCATCTTGCATTATTTTTTGTCTTTCATTAACTGAACTTAATTCATCTATTATACTAACAAGTTCATCTTTATCTATATGATTTATAAATTCTTTTTCTTCTTTTTTTAGTGATTTATCTTTTTTATTTAAATTATTTGCATTATGAAAACAATAACAAATAATTATTGTAATGACTATAATTAATAAAAAAATCATTAGAGCATTTGGTTTAATGAAACTTTCATATATTCCACCACCAGATTTTGGTGTATTATTTTGTTTTACTAATTTTTCAAAATAATTATTAATTCTTTTTGATAGTAAATTATTTGACATATTAATTATAAAATAAAGTTATAAAAATATTTAATTATATAATTCTTAAAATAATATTATAATATGTTTCAAAATAAAGATTTGTCAAAAGAAATAAATTTTTTAAATCATATTGGAGGTGGTTCATTTGGTTCAGTTTATATTTGTAAAAATAATAATAATAAAGTTGTAGCTATTAAGTGTGAAAAAAAAGAAAATAAAACATTATATAAAGAATTTAAATTTTATAGTAAAATTTTTAATATAAAAAATTTTTTGAATAAAAATGAAAAAGAAATTATAAAAGATAATGATAAAGATAAAAACTATATAAAGATTTTTGAATATTTAAGACAAAATAATATACTTTCAATCCCAGAAGTAATATCAATAGATTTACTTAAAAATGATAATATTGTTCCACAGCCATATTCTTTTTATAGTTGTGAAGATTATGATTTTTTAACTATGGATTTATGTGGTGATAATATGGAGGATATTGTTAAAAATTATAATTTATCTGAACATTGTAAATATTATATTGCTTATAAATTATTATATCTAATGGCTTCATTACATAGATGTGGAATAATGCATAGAGATATGAAACTGGCAAATTTAGTTTTAAACAATAAAATTTCTAATGTAGAACCAAATAAATTAAAATTAATGTTAATTGATTTAGGTTTATCAAAAGAATATTATACATACAATAATAAAAGTATTAATTTTGTTAAACCTGAAAAATATTCAGGCATTATGGGAACACTTAGATATGTCAGTTTAAGTATTCACGAATATAATTCACCTACAATTATTGATGATTTAATTAGTATGTGTTATATGCTTGTTAATATTTTCACTGGAAAATCTTTACCTTGGTCTGGACATTTAAAAGATGATGAAGTATTCAATAGACAAAAACATAAACATTCTAAATGTAGATGTAGATTTCACGAAAATTTTATTAATGGAACCACCAAAATCAATAATACAATTGCAGAAGTTAAATTTCATTACCCCCTTGAAAAATTATGTGGAAATTATACTTTTTTACATAAATGGATTAAATATTTATATTCTCTAAATTTAAAACAAATGCCAAGTTATAAACAATTATTAAAAATATTAGTTGATAATACACCAAAATTTGATAAATTGCAATTTGAATTTATCAAAAAAAATAAAAAATAAAATTAATTTATAACTTCTATTTTTTTTTATATATTTATTATTTAATTTAATATTATATTAGTATATATAAAATATGCTAAATTAGAATTTTTATCATAAAATAAATTATGTCTAACTGAATCATATATTGATATACTTACAAACAAATATTCATTTATACAATATAAAAATAAAATTAATAATGTGTAACTCTTTTTCTGGCTCGAATAACCTTGTTTCTTTTTTCTGTTTCTATTTCTAATTCTGTTTTTGTTTTACCACTATTAATAACATCTATTCTATTATTATTTTCTAATTTATCTTCTTTATTATTATATGATTTTTTTTCATTATCATTACTATTTGTTTCATTTTTTAATTTATTTAATAATACTAACATATTACTTTTTTTTAATTTTTCATTTAACTCTTTCATTTTACATTCATTTTCTTTTAACATAATATCCTTTCTTAATATATCCAATGATAAATTTTCAATCTCCAAATTTAAATTATTTATTATTGTTTCTTTTCTACCTATCTCTTTTCTTAATATATCTTCAATTGTATTAATCTTTTTACTATTATTACTATTATTTTCATTATTATTAATTTCATTATTTTCATTATTTTCATTATTTTCATTACTATTATTTTCATTATTTTCATTATTTTCATTACTATTATTTTCATTATTTTCATTATTTTCATTACTATTATTTTCATTATTTTCATTATTTTCATTATTTTCATTACTATTATTTTCATTATTTTCATTACTATTATTTTCATTAATAATGATATTATCTATAATGTCATTAACAACATTTTTTATTATATTTTTTTTGTTTTTGCTTTTAACCATATAAAGATTAATTATAAATATATAAAAAAATTTAAACTTAATTAAAAATCATCATCGGTGTAAAAATTAATAGTTGTATTTTTTAAATCTTTACTATAAGCACTTTGATATTCAGTTGGTCTAACTTCATGAAAATTAGTTTTTGATGTAATACCAATACTATCCATCCAATTAAATGGATTTTTTGATTTATATAATTTATTATTACCTAAACTTACTAAAAGATTATCACCAACATATTCAATATATTTATTCATTAATTCAGCGTTTAAACCAATTAATTTATTATCAATTGTATTATTTGTGAATTCTTTTGTAATTTCAACACATTCATTAACAATTGCTTTAATTCTATTTTTTTCTAATTTAACTGTTGAAATATTATATAATAAACAAGCAAAATCAGTGTGTTGTCCTTCATCTCTTGCAATTAAAGAATTACTTGATACTAAACCTGGCATACAAGTTTTTTCATTTGATAAAAAATTTTTAATCCAAAATATAACTGCAAACATTCCACTAAACATTATCCCTTCAACACAAGCAAAAGCAACTAAACATTCTTCTAATGTAGCATCTTCATCATTTATAAATTTTAAACCCCAATCAGCCATCTTCTTAATACACGGTATTGTTTCAATTGAATTAAACAAATATTTCCTTTCATCATTATTCTTTATTATATTATTAATCATTTCAGCATAACATTCATTATGAATATTTTCCATCATTTGTTGCCATTGATATGTCATAATAGCCTCTCTAATTGTAATTTTATTTAATAATTTTTCACTTATATTTAAATTAACAATACCATCAAGATTAGCAAAGAAAGCTAATACCATTTTTATAATTTTTTGTTGGTCTTTATTAAGATTTATAAAATCATCATAATCTTTTGAGAAATCTATTTCTTCCATTTTCCAATAACAAGATTGTTGTGTTTTATACATATCGTGTATTTCAGGATAATTTATTTCAGAAATTGAGAACTTAATATTACTTTCATCGGTTAAAATATTATATTTATTAAGTTTAATGTCCTGGTAATTATCAGTCATATTTTAATATAAGTAATAAATATTTTAATTTTTAATTATACTATATTTTTCAATTTTTATTTAATTTATATTTAAAAAAATTGAATTATAATATATAAATTATTATATAATATTAATATGTTTGAAATTATGATTGAAGAATTGAATGAATTTATTACAACAAATATTAAAAATGATGATATAAATATTAATGAAATAATTAATGATATTAAAGATGGTTTAGTTGAAAATATGAATATTGAGGAAATATATGAATATTTTGCATTAAAATGTATTTCATATGTTGGTCGAGAACCAAATTTTGATAAAATATCTGTAATTTATATTTTAAAAAAATTATATTTAAATATTGATTTGGAAAATTATGAAAAAACATTAAATAATTTAATTGAAACAAATACTTTATCTGAAAATTATATTAATTATTGTAAAAATAATATTGATTTTATTAATGAAACATTGAATTTTAATAATGATTATTTAATTAATTTCTTTGGATTAAAAACTTTATTAAGTTCCTATTTATTAAAAACAAAAGATGGAATTATTATTGAAACTCCTCAACATATGTTTATGAGAGAGGCTATTCAAGTTAATATTAATAAATTAGATAATGAAAAAATTAAAGAAACTTATTATTATTTATCAAATTTATATTATACTCATGCCACTCCAACATTATTTAATTCTGGAACAAAATATCCTCAATTATCATCTTGTTATTTATTACAATGTGGTGATAGTATTGAAGAAATTGGTAAAAGTATTACTGATATGATGAATATTAGTAAATGGGCTGGTGGAATAGGAATTAATTTAAGTGATGTGAGAAGTAAAGGTTCAAAAATTAAAAGTAATGGAGGTAAAAGTGATGGAATTATTCCGTTATGTAAAATGATTGAGAGTATGGCAAGATATGTAAATCAATCTGGAAAAAGAAATGGTGCTGTTGCAGTATATTTAGAGCCTTGGCATGGTGATATTTTTTCATTTGTTGATTTAAGAAGAATTACTGGTAATGAATTAGATAGAACAAGAGATTTATTTTTAGGTTTATGGATTCCAGACTTATTTATGAAAAAAGTTCAAACAGAAAAACCTGGTGAAAAGAATTGGTATTTGATGTCTCCTGATAGTTCCCCTGGTTTAACAGATTGTTATGGTGATAAATTTGAAGAATTATATAATAAATATGTTGAAGAAGGTAAATATATTAAACAAGTTAGTTCTCAAGAATTATATAGAAGAATTTTGGAATCACAATGTGAAACAGGATTACCTTATATGTTATATAAAGATGCTTGTAATGAAAAATCAAATCAAAAAAATTTAGGAACTATTAAGAACTCTAATTTATGTGTATCTGGAAAAACAAATATTATTACTGATAAAGGAATGTTTGAAATAAAAAATTTAGTTAATAAAAAAGTAAATATTTGGAATGGTTATGAATTTTCAGATGTAGAAATTATTAAAACAGGAGAAAATCAAACTTTACATAAAATAGAATTTACAAATGGAGAAGAATTATATTGCACTCCATATCACAAATTTTATATTCAAAATTATAAAGAAGAAGTTAGAGCTGATGATTTAGAAATTTATATGGAATTAATTGATTATAATTTTATAAGTATTGAAAGTAATGATTTTCCTTTAAATAAAAAAATACAATATTTAAATGATTTTTTTGATAATAAAACTTTAGGTATTAGAAATTTTGATATATATAAAAGTGTTAAATTAATTATTAATTTATTAGGTTCGGATTGTAAAATAATTAAAAATAATGAAGATAATTATACAATCACTTTTACTAATGATAATTTAAATAAATTAATTGAATTGGGTTTTAATCCTAATAATTTAAATAAAATTGAAATAGATAATGAAGGGATTAAAATTAAAAAAATTACTAAAAATATTTGTAATGAAGATACTTACTGCTTTAATGATAAAAAAAGACATCTTGGTGTTTTTAATGGAATTTTAACAGGAAATTGTTCGGAAATTATTGAATATAGTAATAATGAAGAAATAGCGGTGTGTAATTTAGGTTCAATATCACTTCCTAAATTTATTAATGAAGATAAAACATTTAATTTTGAATTGTTGGGTAAGGTTAGTTATTTGGCTACAAATAATTTAAATAGTGTTATTGATATTAATTTTTATCCTGTTCCTGAAACAGAGGTTTCTAATATGCGTCATAGACCGATTGGTTTGGGAGTTCAAGGATTAATTGATGTGTATCAAATAATGGGATATTCTTTTGATAGTCCTGAAGCATTAAAATTAAATAAGAAAATATTTGAGTGTATTTATTATAATTCTTTAAGAAGTTCAATTGATATTGCTAAAGAAGAAGGAAGTTATTCATCATTTGAGGGTTCTCCTTTTAGTAATGGATTATTACAATTTCATTTGTGGGGGAAAAATGTAGATGATTTAGATATAGATGGTTTTCCATCATTTGATTGGAATAATATTATTGAAGAAATTAAAATTTATGGAACAAGAAATAGTTTATTAACAACTATAATGCCAACAGGTTCAACATCTCAAATTATGGGTAATTATGAATGTATAGAACCATATGCATCAAATATTTTAACAAGAGTTACAGCTAAAAGAGAATTTGTAGTTATTAATAAAAATTTGGTTAATGCTTTAAAAGAATTAAATTTATGGAATTATGATGCTTATAATGAATTATTATATTATAATGGTTCAGTTCAAAATATGGATGTTCCAGAACATATTAAGAAAATTTATAGAACATCTTATGAATTGCCACAAAAGTTTATTATTCAACAAAGTTTAGATAGAGGAATATTTATAGACCAAACACAATCATTAAATATTTTTATGGAAAAACCAGACCAAGAAAAATTAACTAAAGCACACTTCTATGGATGGAGAAATGGTATTAAAACTGGATTATATTATTTGAGAACAAAACCCGCAGCCAATGCCAAAAAATATGGTGTTGATATTGACAAACAGAAAAAAATGAATAAAAAAGTAGTATGTAATGACGATGTATGCGTTATGTGTAGTGCCTAATTTACTTTAAATAAAATTTAACAAGTTTATATATAATTATTTTTTTATTTTCTAATTTAACTTTATCTGGAATAAAATTAAAACATTTTTTAAGATTATTATGTCTATTATTTTTATCTGTTTTTAATTTAATTAAATTATTGCCAAAATCAGTGGCTGATAAACCTTTATATCTTTTACCCATAAAAATAATTATATTTCTATTATAATTATTAGCGATTGGTGTATATTTATAATCATTAATATTTTTTATTTTATTATATTCATTTACATTGTCATCATTTATTTCAAGACCTCTTAATATAATAATTTCATCAATGTTATTTAAATTTTCTTTTGTTAATATTTTATCTCTGTGATTATTTATAAATAATTTATAATCAATATGTGAATAACAATCTTTTAAATATGTTTCCATTATAAAAATATTTGTTTCTCTATTAACTCCATGTCTTTTTTCACCAATTTGATTTATAAATACTTTAACTTTTTTATTATCAACAATATTCAATACTTGATTTAATCCATCAAAATGACCTTTATGTGGAGGACAAAAACATCCGTGTGAATATATACAATATGATTTATTTTTATTTAACATTAAATTATCATTTCCATCAATTATTGTTTTAACATTCATTTATATATATTATTCAATATATTTAAAATGATAATAAATATGAAAAAACATTATAAATATATATAAAAACGATAAAATATAAAATAATAACATAATAAAATAATTATTTGATTATATTTATTTTATTTTTATTTATGTGTTTTTATTCACAATATATACAACATACATAAAAATTAAAAACACATAAAAAATTACTTCAAGTTTTCTTCCAAAATTGTTTTGAGTTTGTTAGACTTTTCATTCATTTCTTGAAGAATAAACAATTTTTCAGAAAGAAATCCAGTAAAAATGGAAATTTCATCTTGTTCTCTTAAAACAAGATAAAAGTGCCCTTGAAAGCATTGAATACGTTTTTCTAACCATGTTTCATCACCAATAATTAAAAAAGGAATTAAATTGAAAACTTGTAAAATAACATTATCCAAATCTCCAACACTTTCTTCACTAATTCGGGTGATTTGTGTTTTACATTCTTCTGTGAATTCAGTTGATGTCTTGATTGCACCAATATTAACAATTTGTTTAATATCTGTTAATTTTGACGGAAATATTTCAAAAAGAGAACCAATACCATTAAAAGCCTCATCAAAAAGAAATGTGTGTTTCACACGCAATATATGGTATAAAATTACCACACAATGCAAAAGACAAAATCCATCTTTAGGAGGACACCAAATAGTCATCTCTGGATTATTCATGTGATTTCTAAGAGTTAAATAATGCATTTTGGTGTTTTTAAAATATTTGGAAATATCACCAAGATAAACTTCTTTTTTGAATGACATCTTATAATAACTAAATACCATAATAATAATGAAAAAATATATTTTTCATTTTTTTTTAATAAATTATTGTATGAATAAAGTAGAAAATAAAGATATAGGGTTTTTTAATAAATATTTTCAAAATTATAAGAATATAGATAAAACAAAATTAAAAATAACTACAGAGGGAATATACTCAGTTTCAGGTTATAAGTCAGCTAATTACTTAAGTAAGCAAATTAAAAGGTATTTTAAAAATAAAAATATAATAATAACAGATGGAACAGGTAATAATGGAACAGACACAATTTCATTTGGATTAAATTTTAAGAGTGTTAATTCAATAGAATTAAATAATATTAATTATAATGTTCTTAAAAATAATATTAATGTTTATGGATTGAAAAATGTTAAATTATATAAAGGTTCGTCATTAGACATTATTCCAACACTTAATCAAGATGTCGTATTTATAGATGCTCCATGGACTAAGAATTATAAAGAAAATGAAATTATTAGATTATATATGGATAATAAAGAAATTTCTAAAATTTATAATGATTTAAAAAAATATGCAAAATTATTTGTTTTTAAAGTTCCTAAAAATTATGATTTTACATATTTTATTCAACAAACAACAATGGATAAATATTTTATAATAAGCTATAAAGATAAATATGGAAATATAAAGTTTTATTTTATATTTATATCAATATAAAAATTGAAATAATTTAATATTTAGTTAATAAATAATATTAAAATGAATAATATTTATTTAAATTATGAAGGAAATGAATATGAATTTGATATTAAAAAAATAGGCAAATTAACTTTTAATGATTTAAAAAAAATATTAACTTTAAATTTTAAAAAAAATTATAATGATTTGTATGTTACAGATGAAAACAATATAATAATAAACAGTTGTTATTTTGATAAAATTATTAAAAATAAAAAAAAAATTTATGTAGCAAATTATTAAATATTTTTTTAATATTTTATAAGAAGAAAATATATAATTAAATGTATTTAATATAATTGATGAAATTTTATTTTTTATTACTATGTCATTCGTCATATTTAAACATATAACCATACATAATTATATATAAAAATATATTACTATATATAGTTTTGTATAATGCAGTTTAATATTATTAAATTTTTACAATGATTATATATCTATTTGATACTCTTTAAACATAACTTAATAGTTCTGTATCTCTTTATTAGATATTTTTATAAATTATTTTTAAATATTTGTGAGTAAATCATACTTATTTATTAGTTTTATAATATTTATATACATTTAATTTTTAAATAAATCAATGTATATAAATTCAAACAATTAATAATTAATATTTTGTATTTTATAAAAATAATATATATGGATAATAATTATTTAGAACATTATAATCCAATAAAAAAATGGAAAAAAAAATTTAACAATGCAATAAATGAAGTTAATAGATTAAAAAATGAATTAAATGAAAAAACAAATGCTGTTAATAATTTAACTAATATGTATAATGAAACTAAAAATAGTTTAACAAAAGCAACTAAAGAAACAGTAAAATTAGGTAAGGAAATTAATGAAAAAACAAATGCTGTTAATAAATTAACAAATGCGTATAATGAAACTAAAAATGGTTTAACAAAAGCAACTAAAGAAACAGTAAAATTAAGTAAGGAAATTAATGAAAAAACAAATGCTGTTAATAATTTAACTAATATGTATAATGAAACTAAAAATAGTTTAACAAAAGCAACTAAAGAAACAGTAAGATTAGGTAAGGAAATTAATGAAAAAACAAATGCTGTTAATAAATTAACAAATGCTTACAATGAAACTAAAAATGGATTAACAAAAGCAACTAAAGAAACAGTAAGATTAAGTAAGGAAATTAATGAAAAAACAAATGCTGTTAATAAATTAACAAATGCTTATAATGAAACTAAAAATGGATTAGAACAAACAAAAAAATTATATAATAATAGTAAAAATGCTTTAATTAATGCTACTAAAGAAATTATTAATTTAAAAAATATGATAAAATTATTAGAAAATGAAAATACTGAATTAGAAAATGAAAACACTGAATTAGAAAATGAAAATGAAAAATTAAATAATATGATATTAGAATTAGAAAATGATAAAAGTGATATTAATGAAGAATTAGAAAATGAAAATGAAAAATTAAATAATATGATATTAAAATTAGAAAATGATAAAAGTAATATTGATAAAAGTGATATTAATGAAGAATTAGAAAATGAAAATAAAAAATTAAATAATATGATATTAAAATTAAAAAATAATAAAAGTAATATTGATGAAGAATTAGAAAATGAAAATAAAAAATTAAATAATATGATATTAAAATTAAAAAATAATAAAAGTAATATTGATGAAGAATTAGAAAAAAAGAATAATTTTAGTGAATATTATTTATATTTATTAATATTTGCGGTAATAATAATTATAATACTGAGTTTTTACTTAATTAGGAAAAAGTAAGTTATTTTTTTATATTTTTATTTATATGTTTCCAGAAAAATGGAATTTAGATAATATAAATAAAATTGAATTAAATGATAATTATACCAAAATTTTATTGAATTATATTTTAGATGATTTTAAAAATTTAAAGAATGAAAAAAAAACATTTTTAACTTTATGTGATTGGTCTTATCCAAATTTTACAGGTGGTGGAGAAAAATGGTTATATGATTTATCAAAAAAAATGTATGAATTTGGTTATAATCCAATAATAATAACATTTATAGATAAAGATTATAAATATTTTAAAAAACTAAAAATTATTGAAAAGGAAAATGTTAAAATAGTTGAAATGGTAAATGATAAAATTGATTTAATTAAATTAATTAATTTTTTAAAACCAGTATGTGTATCACATCAAGGAATTAATAGAATAAAATATATGAAATTATGTAATGTTTTAAATATTCCATTTATTTCTGGATTTTGTTTTTGGCAAGATATAATTGATTTTAAAGATTATTCTAATATAAATATTTTAGAATCTTGCTTACATTCAAAATCAAAAAATTTTGAATTAGTTTATAATAATTGTGATTATTTATATAGTGCAAGTTATTTTGTAAAAAAAGTAATTAAACAATATTATAATGTTGATATTCCAGTAATTGATACAATAAGTTTAAATAATATTAAAACAGAAATAAATGAAGATGCTGATTGTATAACAATGATAAATATTAATTATTATAAAGGTGGGTGGATGTTAATAAATTTATTAGATAAATTAGATATAGATTGTCCTTTTATTTTAATAGATAGTGAAAAAAATAATAATAAATTTTATGATGATTTAAATAAAGTTATAGAGAAAAGAAATAATAAATATAATAGTAAAGTATTATTAATAAGAGAAAAAGTGGATGATATAACTGAAATATATAAGAAAACCAAATTATTATTAATTGGTTCAATGGTGGATGAAACATTTTGTAGAGTTGGTTATGAGGGAATGATTAATAAAATACCAATATTATCAACAAAAAATGGTAATTTAAAATATTTATTAGAAGATTATGCAGATTTTTTAGATGAGAATGTAAATTTTTGGATAAAATATATTAAGAAAATATATAATGATAATGAATATTTAGAATTAATGAAGAATAGAAAATGTAAGATTGATTTAAGTGAAAAAAATATATTTAATAAATTTTTAAATGTTGTAGAAAATATTAAATTAAAAAAAGAAAGAATATTAGAAAAAAAAAATATTGGAATATTAATTCCTTGGGCGGATCAGGGTTTAGGAATACAAGGTAGAGAATATTATATAGAATTAACTAAAAATGGTTATAATGTTAATATTATGTCATTTAAACCTTATAAATCTAACGATGAAAATTTATTATTACAAACAGAACAAAATGAATGGAAATATAATAATATTTTTTACTATAATAAGACAAGAGAAGAAATTGATTTAGAAGATATAATTGATTTCATTTTAAAAACAAATATTTCAACAATTATAATACCAGAAATATGCTACGAACATATATATTATATTGTATTTTTATTTAAATTATTTAATGTTAGGTGTATTGGAATACCAAATATAGAGATAGTAAGATATGATGAAATATATAAATATAATATATTTGATGTTATATTATGTAATAATAAAAGTTCTTTAGAATTATTAAATCATATTAAAATAAATACAAAAATAGATTATTTAGGTTTTAATTTAAATCATAATTTTATTAGATATAAAAAATTAAAAGATAAAGAAAATATTGAATTTTATTGTTCTGGTGGATTTAATAGTTTTGTGAGAAAACATATTAATAGAATTTGTGATATATTTAATAATATTAAGATTAAAAATATAAAATTATATGTTTATATTCAAAATAAAAAAGTAGAAGATAAAATAAAAAATAATTATAATAAAAATATAATTTTTATATATAAAAATCAATCATATTTTGAAATAATAAATATGCATAGAAAACATGATATATTTATACATATGGGAAGTCATGAAGGTTTGGGTTTAGGATTTTATGAAGCAATACAGGTTGGAACTCCAGTAATTACAATAAATACAACACCAAATAATGAAATTATTAAAGAAAATATTAATGGTTGGTTAATTAAATCAACAAAATATACATTAAAAGATAATGATAAATCAATAATTTATGGTGATAAATTTGATAAAGAAGATTTAAGAAAAAAGATAATTGAAATATGTTATTCTTTTGATAAGAGAATGATGTATAAAAAAATAAAAGGTTTTAATAATAAATTAAAAAATGAAGATTATATTAATAATTTGATAAAATATTTATAATTCTTAATAACTTAAAATTTGTATATTTAAACTATTTATAATTTCAATATTTGGATTATAACAAACTGGATATAAAGGTAAATATATTATAGAATTAATTTGATTTTCAATTAAAAAATCTTTAAAATTTTTTATATAAAATTCATTATTAATATATATAATTTGAATATTTCTATGAGAATAATATTTATTAATAATATTTTCTACTTCAGTTTCATTAAAAAAATAATCTGTTTTAATAATTCCTAATTTAATATTATCTGGATTTGTATAATACTCTATTTTATCAATTTTAGGAGGTTCTAACAATAAAAAATTCATATTTTTAAAATGCTTTTCATAAATTTTTAATGAATGTTCTGATAAAAATATTATTGTTTTTGCTTTTTTAAATAATGTTATAATATTTTCATTAATTTTTATATCATTTCTATCATTATTAAATATCCAAGGAATTGATTTATCTTTTTTATCTAATAATAATTCATCATTAATCCAATAATAATCTGTAATTATTATATAATACTCATATCTAATAATATCATTAATACTTATATTGTTAATATTAAATAAATTTGTAATTATTAATTTATAATCATCTTTAATTTTTCTTAATTGATTTAAATTATGAATATAAAATTTTTCAGGTATAAAATAATCTAATAAATCATTACTTTCACCAAGTATATAACAATGTTCTATATTATCTTTATCATTTAAAAAACTAATATTTTTATTATCTATATCATACTTAATTTTTATTTTATCTAAATTTGTATAAAAAATATTACCTTTATCAGAAGTATTTGTTGTATCTTCATTTGTTAATATAATATCATTTAATAATATAATATCATCTCTTTTTTGTAAATGTTCTACATATATCATATCAATACAATTTACTTTATTTTCAATTAAATCAATAATAGTTGAATATAAACTTTCATTAACACTATATCCATAAGCACCCATTACATTATAGTCTTTAATATAAGAAAAATTATTCATAAATAATTTAATACCATCTGTTAATCCACCAAAATAAAGCATATTATATTTTGGAACTTTAATATTTTTTAATATATCAAAAAAATATTCTGTTAATTCAATATCATCTTCAAATATTAAAACATTTTTATATTTTCTATTAATTGATAATTGTATTGCTTTTTTATGACTTAATAAACATCCATAATGACCTCGTGTTTTTATTTTATGTTTTACTTCTTTATAATTAGATACTGTTTTTCCATCAATTGCTTCCAAAAATTCATAATTTTTTATATTAAATTTTTTAAATTCTTTAGATATTTTTTCTCTTCTATCAATGTTTTCTTTTAGATTGATAATAAATATATTATCATATTGAATATTAAATCGTTCATTATTATTATTAAATTTAACAGATTTTAATATTAATTTAGAGTTTATAGAAAGAGTAAAATTAATATTAATATAATCATCTTTATCCATTTCACTATTAAAAATTAGTGAATCATAATTATCATTTTTAATAATTTTTTTATGTTTTGTTTCAATTTCTAAGTAATTAAAATGTATTAATTCAAATATTATTTGTAAATTTCCATTATCATTAATAGTTATTTTTATATTTGATGGTTTATCATTTTTGTAAAAAAATTCGTATTGATTTTTTATTTTATTATTTATTTTAACATTATTATTATCTATTTTTAACATTTACTAATATTGTATAATTTAAAATATAATTTTATTCTTATTTTTATTATCAATCATTATTGAAATATTATCTTTTAATATTTTTATAATTTCATTTTTTGTAATATTTATATCATTTAAATATAGATACTCATATAAAAATATAAAAGAATTTTGATAATCAATAATTGTAAATATTTTACTATTTTTACAATTTGGAATATTTAATAATTCATTATTTATTAAATGATTAATATTTTTATTCAAAATAATTTCTTCAATTTTATCTATATTAATTATATTATTATTAAAATAATTATATAATTTTAATATATCCTTTATTATATTTATATCAATATGTTTTAAGTAATTTAATAAATATCCTATTTTAATTGTTAGATTATTATATGTATTTAATATCATTAATATATATATTGTATTAACTATATAATATTCATCATCTTTTGTTAAATTATAAATATACATTTTTTTTATTAAATTATTTATTTTTTCTTTTACATTTCTTAATTCAGTCATATTATAATCTATAATATTATCAGTATTATACCCAATACAATTTTAAATTGTACTAAATATAAAAACGCTTGATGCATATAATTAAATATACATCGCATAACAACAATTGACACTATAAAGGGTTGTCGTTACTTATTGACCTTTTTAAAT
>Ga0233449_1002089_pt1 | contig 16491 bp, 20 predicted proteins | sample SI_124_October20_FD_183012 | JGI IMG/M metagenome (GOLD analysis project Ga0233449, IMG submission 183012) | Seawater microbial communities from Saanich Inlet, British Columbia, Canada - SI_124_October2016_200_MG | ecosystem: Environmental > Aquatic > Marine > Inlet | place: Canada: British... | reverse complement strand
TGGTAAGGTTGGCGCAGAGGCTGGCGCAGAGACAACGGCTGGTAATGTTAGCGCTGGCGCAGAGACAAATGTAAAGACAAAGGTAGAGACAACGGCTGACACATTGATGGTAGATGGCAAAAAATGTACTATAATAGAAACAGATGCGATCGGTCATTGCGGATACATTGCGGTTATGTATGCCCTTAAAAAGTCAAATAATGCCGAATTTAATAAGATTTTTTCATCATTAACACAACATAATAATGGGGGTAAATTAAAATATTCTAACGAAGATGTACAAACATTTTATAATTTAATTGTAAAAGAAGCAAAAAAAAAAGCACGAATAGAGAATGAAGAATTTAAACGCATTGGTAATGGAACTTGTATTAAAGAGATGAACCATTACTTTTTAATAGCCATATCTACCATATTTAAAGTTAATATACATATACATTATGGTACTACAGGTCGTGTAGATATAATGTCTGGTGAACCCCATAAAGAATATACAAGTAATATACATTTATTATATAAAGGGTCGGAGGGTAATTCATCTGGACATTATGACATATTAGATTGCTCTTAATAAATCACACGGTCGTATATTTAAAATTGATATAAATAATGAATAAGTATAATATATAATGACTCAACATTCAGACTTATCCATTCAATTAACAAAAGATATAAGCAAAATGGATAAACAACAGAATGGTATATTCTTTACTTCACCAAAAACAGTAAGTAAAAACATAGAATATATCAAACAACATTTAAAAAATAGTAAAACTGTATTGGAACCATCTTGTGGTTCATGTGAATATATTAACCAAATTCATGCTAAATTTCCACATCTAGACATAACTGGTGTAGAATTTAATAACACTATATATGATTCAGTTAAGGCTATTGAAAATGAAAAGGTTACCATTTTACACGAAGATTATTTAACATATGAAAGTAATATAAAATATGATGTAATTATCGGTAACCCGCCCTTCTTTGTTATGAAAAAATCACAAGTAGATAAATCTTATCATAAGTATTTTAATGGTCGTCCAAATATATTTATTTTATTCATAATTAAATCTTTACGTTCTCTAGCAAATGGTGGTTTATTAAGTTTTATTTTACCAGCAAACTTTTTAAACTGTTTATATTATGATAAAACTCGTAAGTATATCGCAGATAATTTTACTATTTTAAAAATTATTGAAAGTGATGGTGACTTTATTGACACAACACAAGATACTATTATTCTTATTATTAAAAACGAATTGCCAAAATCAAACAAACCAAACATAGTCGGAAACAATCCGTATACTATTTTTGGGACAATTAAAAATGTTACTAAATTAGAATCTTATTATGACAACACAACTACATTAAAACAGATGGGATTTAAAGTAACTGTTGGTAAAGTTGTGTGGAATCAATGTAAAGATATATTAACTGATGATGATAGTAAAACCTTGTTGATTTATAGTTCAGATATTAAAAATAAAAAAATAGATACTCAACCTTATTCTAATAAAGATAAAAAAAACTTTATTGATAAAGAAGGTAACTCTGGTCCGATACTAGTAATAAATAGAGGATATGGAGTTGGGACATATAAATTTGAATATTGTTTGATTGATATTGACAGAGAATATCAGATTGAAAATCATTTAATTTGTATCGTTCCGGTAACGGAAATGGATAATGTCAAACAAAAATATAGTCAAATAGTTCAATCCTTCGAAAATGATAAGACACTAGAATTTATTAAATTATATTTCGGAAATAATGCCATTAATACAACAGAACTATGTGAGCTGTTGCCTATTTATTTATGTAATGATATTTGAAATGCTGGGAAAGCAATACCGTTTCCATTTTTCCAGCGCAATAATATTTTTAAATTAAATCCACCTACGGTTTTAACTAAATAATAATTCTTACCTTTTGTGTAAGACATAATCTTAAATGAACTGGATTTAATATGTTCATAATAAAACTGTCCATCTTTATATAACATATAATGTTTATCTTTTTGTTTATCTATTAAATAATCTGATAAAACGTCTATTAATAGTTCGGTATTCAATATAAATAATTCAACACTTTTTTTAAACTGTTCACCCAGTTTAATTCCTAGATGTGGGTTTTTTTTACAATATGTTTTAAGATGTTCTACACATGCTGGTTTATTATTGTTAATGGTTTTTAAATATTCATCTCTATCTGGTATCAATATACCTTCATCTGTTAGGGATGGCAATAAATAGTTATCATAAAAATATTCTTCATAATGATTAGTAAGAAACGGGCTTGGTTTTGATGGAGACACAAATTGAGGACACTTATCGACTGAAATGACGTTGTATTTAAATTCTACTTTAATATCAATACACTCATTGATATTAACCATAAAATCATACACATTCTTGCGACCTCCCATATGATTACAATAACACGAAACTACATTATCTATTTTGTGTTCTCTTGCGATAGTATAAACATATTCAAATACTTGCTCACGTAATGTGTTCCATCTGATGTTTTCCATATAAAACTTATCCGGAATTTTTTTATTAATAATAAGTTGTATAATTTTTTCCCGTTTTTTATTTAAAATCTCGTTTTGAGATTTAGTACCCACACAATAAAATAAGTCTATATCTTCGATGTTTATGTCTTTATCCGATATAGATTTGTTTATTGTAGGCAAAGGAACACCATTTATAATATATGTGGTTATTTCTATTTTTGACAAATTATCTCGTATACCTAGTTCACGACATATATTTTGTCTTTCATTTTTTGCTAATTCACATAATTCTAGGTACTTTGATATATATTTTTTTTCATCGTGATTACAGAAATCTAATAAAACACGCAACATCATGGATTTTGTAAATAATTTGTCGATAAGTATTTCATTTTTACGAAGTATAATTGATAATTCAGTCTTCGTCTTGTTACATATATTCATGTTGGTAATATCACAATAAATAAAATTATCAATTTTATAATTATAACATCTATTTAATTAATATTATAGTTTGGATAAGTGTTCATATAATATTTCATAAAACTTTTTGATACCGCAATTTTTAGTATTACAGCATCCATTTGGTGCTTGGATATCGGCGTTATTTTTATTAGACAATAATACCGATTCTAAAAAAAACTACATCCATTTTACTGGATTTACATCTACTGAACCTTTGAGTTTTCCAGGTTCAGTTGTCTTATATTCAACGTATGCTTCATTAATACACTTATGTAACAGTTCGACATCTTGTAATTTATTTTCGTCGATATTTAGTTTCGGGAACGTGTGGTAACAAAAGGTTGATGTTCTGTTGAATGTACATGTGTTTGATATAACATATTTAATAACATATCTGGAGTATATATGATAATATACGTTTAAATAAGTTTAAATATTAACATTATGAGTAACACGTTTTATTTTACTAGAATATTAGATACTAATCGTGATAATAATAATAAACCGGACTCTGATTACCCATGTAGTCTTGAACAAATAATTGTTAAGCTTAATACAAATGATAAAAGTTTTATGGTCACTTTAATTACCGATATAAAAATACCTTACGAAAGTGTCACACAGATACACCACATCATACTATGGCATATGAGTATTTAGATGGTGTAAGTCGTAGTAGTTTTAATTTGCGATTAACCCCACCATCCGATGATGAGTTAGATGGCTTTGGTACACACATAGAAACAATGCGTAATGTACTTGACCAAGAACATAACCCTCAATATGTAAAGGATATTAAAAATAATGTTAAATATAAAAATAATTATATATCGAAAGAGGATTATATTACACAACACGCTTCTTCAATATACACAGACTGTCTCGAGAGAGCTACGAGTGATTATAATACATATCGTTATGGAGATTATCGGGATTATAGTGTAGGATTTTAGTCGTACTTTAATAGAAATTTAATAGTAGCCAATAATTTTAAATCTATTGCCAAGGCAAATTATATGAAGAATACAATATTAACTAAGTTAATACATCTGTATGTAGATTACCATATTACACCCATTTTTAGCGAACCGACCAAAAAAAACAAACGCATATGTTGGTATGAGACAGAAACTTAAATAACATATGATTCATTTAGTTTTTGTCTCAATAGTGTTCATTATATTATAGTATACTTATATCATTTTTGTTATATATATATATAATGCCAAAGAAAACTAAACAAAAAACCACTAAAAATATACCGCGGAAAAAAGCACCGCAGAATAAAACACTGAGGAAAAAAACACAGCATAAAAAAAATAATAAAACTGGTATGGTTCATTATAATAATGCTGACCATCCTAAGCATTTAAAACTTGATAAGTTTAATATGGATTGTGCTTCACAAGTATTTCAATTATTAAAATTTACTGAAATGGATATGTCTGGTTATTTACAACAATTTACCCATTCAGGGTTAAATTATGATGTAATGAAAGATATACTTAACGAGGCTTATCCTAATAATAATTTTAAGTGGGAATACCTGAATACACAGGTATTAGGAGCATTAAATAATTACTTACAACCAAATCAAGGAACTGTAGTATTTATAGACTCCTCATCAATACATCCAACATATGACATCGTATGGAAAAATACAAACTCATATAATAGTTCGTTTAATCAATATGATGAAAATACAGGACGCATGTATAAAAAACAGGAATATAAACCAATCTCTCATTATGTAGCATTGTTTCGTAAAAATAAGAAAGGTCCACAAGAAAATAATTATTTTGTACGTGATCCACAAGAGAGAACTACAGCATATCCGTTGCGTGATTTTTTTAAAAAATGGAAAGGATATGGAATATATATTTTAACTAGAGATAATAATAAAGAATTAGAACCGTATAAAGTAACACGTGATATATTATATTACAATTTGTTTGGTACTCGTAACAATAGTGGTCATGTTCAGCCAACAATGACCTCATCAAATTTATCTACATTATATCGTTCTGGGACATATTATAATAATAATAATTTATAAAATTGATTAAACATCATTAGCTTATATACATTAAATGACCACGACAACAGGTCTTAATAGGAACACCATCGATAAGTTTTATACAGTCCCTATTGTTGTCACGGAATGTATAAATAAAATAAAACAATATATTGATATACATAAAGATGATTTATGTATAGAACCTAGTGCAGGTAACGGATCGTTTATAGATGGTATTAAATCGCTTACTAATTTATATGTATTCTATGATCTAGAACCAGAAAATGATGAGATAATTAAACAAGATTATTTACATTATAAACATAACTACAATGTTACGGGAGATAAAATACATGTTATTGGAAATCCACCGTTTGGTAGACAATCCTCGTTGGCCATCAAATTTATTAAAAAATCATCCGAATTTTGTGATAGCATTTCATTTATCTTACCAAAAAGTTTTAAAAAGGATAGTTTAAAAAAACATTTTCCTATTACATTTCATCTTAAACATGAATATGATTTACCAGACAAATCTTTTATGGATGGCGAAAAGGAGCATGATGTCCCGTGTGTATTTCAAATATGGGTAAAAGAGAACACAATACGAGAACTACCTAAAAAACTTGTCCCAAATAAATATATATTTGTAAATAAAAATGATGACCACGACATATCTTTCAGACGGGTTGGTGTAAACGCCGGATGTATTGACAGAACTACTATTCATAAATCAATTCAGTCCCATTATTTTATTAAATTTGACTTTAAATTAACAGATGATATATTTAATATTTTGGCCACCATACAATATAGTTGTAAGGATAATACGTGTGGTCCAAAATCAATATCAAAACAAGAATTAATTAAAGAATTTAATACTGTTATTATTTGAATTACGATATGGGTATTTTAGATTTACGTGATCTTTTTGGGCTTTCTATCATATACACAATTTGTTTGTCTCTCAAAATATTTGGGGAATGTGCACGTGATTTGTATGTTATGAATTTTTTTAATGTTTTTTCAAATCGTGAAATTGAACATTGAACACGACTTTGTGTTCTGCTTACTTTTGGATTTATTTGTATTTGATGATTATATGTTTTACTCATACGTTTTTTTTCAAATAAATAGTTATATATTTTTTTTGCTTCTTGTCCTTTAACATTTGTAGGAATAGATTTAACTCCGGATACGTATTTTTCTAATATGTCTCTAGTTAAATTTCCAAATAATAATTTGTGACAAGATTTATTATAATCTATTTCATACACAGATGTAACTATTTTTTGTGTCAACGTCTGTTTGTATTTAATAACAATTATTGTATTTTTTTCATCAAATTTATAGTCATAAAATCTTAATATGTCTCCACAATATATTACATTTGAACCTGTTGTTTTTATTGAACAATTTTCATTATTGTTAAAATGATTAATGTGTTTTGGTATATCATGGATATCGGTGTTATTTACATCGGGTGACAGATTGAATACGTCTGACCTTACACTGTTTTCAAATACGAATCCGTGCTTTTGTGATTGGTTTGCCATTATTATGATGTATAATAAAAAATATATTTATCAATTTTATATAGTTTAATTATTTATTATAATTTCCAGTTAATTCATATGAATGTGATTTAAATATATTCATTACATTAGAATAATCCGTATAAAATTTAGTATATAAGGCAGTGGATACTTGTCTCCAATCTATTTTTTCATCATTCATGTAGTTTTTCATTTTCATTTTCATCATAATGAACGACATTATGATGAACCAGTGTCTACAAATCTTATCAATTTTTTCAATTTGATTATTTAAAAGATGATTTTTTATTATTAAGATATCTTTCATACGAACTATGTTTTATACCTACATTTGTGTTATTTGTAGAAGGACATCTTGATTTTATATGGTTAGTATATAAAGAACTGTTTACTATTTGGTTTGCTTGGTTATTTACATATAAAATTCCATTAGAGTATACTTTTGTATCCGTATTACATCCGTTGTTCATTACTATATGATTATATTTTAATATATTGTATCGCATATAAATATTAAGTGTATATACCACTATGGAAATAATAAACGATATAATGTTTTTGCGTGGCCGGACTACCTACAACATCGACTCAACCCTTGCATCCATAATAGGTCATAATTTTTTAAATGGACATATGAACCGACTATGTATGTCTCGTTTGTGTCGCAATGAAAGTGCCATACCATTAATAGAACAAAATTTAGATAAGATTGATTGGAGAATGCTGTCACGTAATCCAATGGCAATACATTTATTTGAACAAAATATATCTAAGTTAAGCATATATGATTTAATACGTAACCCAAATGCTATACATATATTAGTAAAACATAACATAGAAGGGGCTATAAAATCAATTATAATGAATCCTAGTATATTATCAGACTATCCACAATACATTAACTTAATTTATACACATTTAGACAAATTAAATGAATCCGATTGGCAAATGATGACACGTAACCCACATATGGTTAACTTATTGAGACAACATATAGATAAAATATATTGGCGTGGGTTATCCAGTAAAAGTTGGGCCATGTCCATTTTAGAACGTCATTTGGATAAAATAGATTGGAACAATTTTTCTTTAAATGAACATCCTACAGCAATAAGAATACTTGGAGAAAACATAGATAAAATATATTGGCGTTTATTGTCTCGTAATCAAAGTGCCATAAATATTCTTAAACTACACACTAACTTAATAGACTGGGACCGTTTGTCGACCAACCAAAACGCAATAGATTTATTATTATGTAATATTGATAAAATAAATTGGAATAACGCAATAAAATTAAAACAAGTATCTATATTGATTAATGAATATATGAAACATAATAGTGTTAATTATTATGATGAATACATAATTGAGACAGGGTGTTTAAATCCATACCAATTATCGTGGGCTAAAATATCACGAAGTCCATTTGCGATAGATATATTAAATAAAAATAAAAAATATATACATTGGTGGGTATTATCTAAAAACTCAAGTGCTATTAATTTGATAGAAGAACATATAGACAACGTTAATTGGTATTATTTATGTGAGAATAAATACATATGTTATTTAATTAAAAAATATTCTCATAAAGTGCCATGGCATAAATTAAATTGGGATTTGTTGTCGTTAAATAAAGATTTGTTTAAATACGATTATGTTGGACTGCGTCGTAAAATATTACCATATAAACACGAATTAATAAAAAAATATAAATTAACTAATGCAAATAAAGGTAGGGCAACGTATGACTTAATTAATACATATATATTACGATTGAAACGTAAGGCCTTTACACATTTATATGTTGGGACACGAGAGACATATGAAGATACAGAATATATCATTGATATGTAAAAATACATAGAAAAATAATAATAATGTTGACTATTATGAATAATATACAGGAAATATGTAATGCTATGTCGATATGTAATATTTATATATACTAATGGAAACACGAAAAGTTACATGTGTTCGGACAGTATCCAAACCATCCAATATAAAACCGCGATTAAAAAATTGGACAGAATTACGTTCATTCGTACACGATATGGATGTTAAAGAAGATTCCAAATATTATGAATTTTTATTTCCTGACGATGCCGTATGTTCAAAAGAACTACTCCTTAACCTAGTTAAGTTTATCTGGAGTCACTCTGACACAAATAAAATGCGACGTGAAAACCAGTGCGTTCAATATCCAACGGATTCTCATATCATAAACATCATGTGGGAAGACATTGCCCGAATTAAGGAGCAACTATCGTCATCCTATAATATGCAAGTTTCACAGGATAATCTATGTAACAAACTTCTGGAACACTATCCTGATGATGACGAAAAGGGAGACATATTTAATGATGTTGAACATAAAAACGCATTAGTTTTAAATATATTAAATAAAAATAATAAATTCATCAGAAAGTTTATTAAGTCACTTGATTCAAATGATAATATAAAATCATTCATGCGAAATGTTAACATAAACAAGATTATTAATAAAATAAAACCATTCATATCAGAAGAGACAAATCCATATCTGGTAAAAATTATCCAAATAATCGATGGTGAGGCTGATGTGGTAGATGAAGTAGATAATGTTATTTTTGATCAATTGAGCACATATATAATCAATGATTATGCTAATCAAATAGATAACCATAAGCACGTAGTTGATACACTTAATAAGTATGAAAAAGAATATGAGGTAGATGACTATATTAAAAATAATCATCGTAGTGTACGACCAGCAACCATATACACTTACCGTAACGTAGATGCTCAGGTCATATGTCTCTGTGTATCTTTTATATTTCTATTTACTGTATTCATTCGTACTATCATAACCACCACAAGAGGAGAACCTATATTAAAACATTGGATAATAGATTCACTGATAGGCATCCGCGTTGTATCTACTGCACTAGCACCACGCATAATACCCCACGAGATGTCTCATATGTATATTAAAAAATATAATCACGCAGATGGGATGACGTGTGGTTTTGTTCATGATGCTATAAGGACCTTAATCAGCATAGCACTGTTGACATATAATAAACACGTTTCATTACAGACCAAGTCTATAAATGGTCTTATTATAGAACACGATGATTTTTATGAATTCTCAGTTAAGACATTTAATGTATCTGGATGGTTATGCTACGGTATATCACAGGTGTTAAGTTTGGTTAGTCTAACTGGTAATATTATATTTACACATAATGACCCGTCTCAATCATATACTGAACATTAATATACATATATAAAATACAGTATTTTTTTTGTTATAATTTAGTATATATTATGTATACGGTCATGTTTATATTATTATTAATAAATCGATACATGTAACTTTATTATATAATTTTATTTTATATGGAACGTTTAAAATCAGGTATAATTACATTTTCTGACTATCCAGAGTTTAGACCTAATTTGACTCCACGTGAAATATTTAAATTGGGTAGTTTTGGTGGGACTTACTGGCGACCAATATATTCTAGTATAACCGGTAAACATTATAAAAATAAACACAAAATATACCCCAAAGTTTGGTGGGATGGGATAGCGGACGATAAGATGACACAGTCAATATACGATAAACATGTGAATAAATATGGTGTTAAAACTGGTTCGACGTTGGAAGAATGGGAAGAAAATAATTGGATAGTAGATTCACATCCATATGGATGGGTTCAATGGTATTGTGATTTCTATGCTGGTCATAGGCACGCAGACGACACGAGACAAATTGAGAGATGGAAAAAAATAGCTGGTCCAAGGGGACGTTTTAGACGAATGTTAATTAATAAAATAAATCAAAATAAGACTACATATGATGATTTCACGATAAGTCCTGCTATTAGACAAACTTTACAGCATTGGGGGTATAAAATAAATAAACAAGATATTATTAAATATTAAATACATCTTATCGATTATATAAATTATGTCCCTTAATGTATCTACGTTATCTCAAGGAAGTATATCTATAAATAAAACATGTGTTCCACATAAATTACGTGGATGTAAGCATTTAGTTGAATAAAACAATATAATTAGATATATGTATTGTCGTGAAATAAACGAAATTATATATGATAATGATTTACTAGATGATGAATTATTTATACATTTAAAAACTAAGGAGTTTAAAACAGAAAAGTTAAATGAATTTAAAACTAAATTTAATGAACACCTGGCACATAAGTGCGATTCAAATAATGTATATGTATTTAATACTATCCCGGGCAATTACACATACCAAATTATAGTAAATACATCTTGTAACGAAACATGGTCATGTTCACATTATGTTTCTTGTGATCATTTAAATATTTCTAACGAATTAATGTTTGGTGATAAAATTAATTCGTTATTGATATCAAATTGAATAATTAATACAGGTCATTTTAGTTGTTATAATAAATCAGACGCATAAATAAGTATTTTAATTATATACATAAAAATGAACTGTTTTATGTATATATAGATTCATATGGATTCTGACGAAGAGTACGAATATCAACGTTCTTCACTTAAAGTGGAGGTTCTTATGAATCTTATATATTTGGGATTATTTAATGATGTCGATAAAGAACGGGTTATGGAAAATTTTAGTCCATTTCCATCCGGATTATCAAATAAAGGTGGTTGTCATACGAATACATAAAAGATTCATTTGATGAATTAGTATCCATTGATTCTATAAACGATATAGGTTCAATTAAGGGTATCCATAGAATGCGAGAAGCGTTTTATGATTATGACCTTACATCAGGTCATATGTATGATACATTTGAATGGTTAATATCAAGCACGTTTACACATATTTAAGAAATACTCAACCCCACATGGCTATTTGATATCTGGTCGGTTGTAGCAAAATCACAATACGCCGTATTTAAGTTGCATTACGAGGGTGATGAACCACAAAAGGTATTCTACGGTACAAAAATACAATGCGTTCATAGTATATTAAAAAATGGATTGAAAATATATTCAAATACGAAGAATCAGATACACAAGCACTTCATTTAATGAAAGTTATGGGTATTGTGGTACATCTCAATTGAAACAATGGTCTCAATCGAATATTAATATTTATATTTGTATGTTTATGTGTGACTATTATCATAAAATTTATCCGGATGATAAAGTATTACCACAAACATTTAGAATAGCTCGTGAAAATGGGTATGTTATTCCTAGATATTTATATGTCGAATACACAAAGGTGACGTAATATATTTTTTTTAATAGAGCCGCCGCCGAAGCTGGTTCAAACAATAACAATAACACAGGCAAAACCAGTACAAATATTACACGTAAAAAACGAAAACGGAAATAAATATATTATGGAGTTCTATTATTTTCCTCTTGTCTTTTACGTGATCTACCACGAGTTTTATTGTTTCCGCGCATTCTATAACCACGTTTTCTATTGTAATAAGTTTCATTTGGTGACTCGTCATTTGATAACGAGTTATTTGATAACGAGTTGCCATGTAGTATACTTTTATTAGGGTGTTTATTTCGGGAACGTGACCTACGTCGGGAATGTGGACTCTTTTGGGAACGTGACCTACGTCGGGAATGTGGTAACCTATTTATGTCACGCATTTTTCTCCGCAGTGTCCTGTTGTTATTTGAATTGACACCTGAATTACATATGTCAACCGATTTAAAGTTATCTTTAATATAATTATCCGTAAAGCATACTATTTTTAACCTGTCACTACCATGAATCGGTTCGTCTATTCCAAACAATTTTTTTTGATACGCAGGATAATCAGACATGTTATCTATAAAATCTCTTAAATCTGTAAATGATTGGTTTGGTGTAACTATAAGTGGTATCATAGGAGGATTCCAAGAACTAAATACTGTGTAATTATTTTCCTTTTTAGTCCTATCTTTATATATTAAAAACGTATGTGTTGGTGAATAACGATAATTAAGTTCATATTCACTTCGCAATATTTGAACGATTGTTAATGTGTCTGATTCATTTAATCTTGAAGGAAACCTTGTTTTTTGATTACGACTTAAGCCACGTAGTGTTATTTCTATCATGGGATTAAGGGTAAAGAATACCGGTCTAACAAATTTTAAAAAAGGACGTACCTGTGGGTTAGCACATTTAAAATATATCATAGTAAATAATATATATGTTGTAATTCTACACCCAGATTGGTTAGTATATAAATATGACCTTGCGGCTGGACCGCTATCTAAAAGTTTTTCTGTTATAACCCGTAAAGGTGATATTGAATCTTCCTTAAGTGAATCCCAATAGGTATCTACAATTTGTTTGATCATTACATATTAAACATATAATCTATTCGCTTAATGCTAGATGTCTCTTGTTATATAACATTAATTTTATTTCTTCTTGAATCATATGTAATGAATTTTTTTTACGTTCTAAATATGTATTGAATTTGTCTCGTAAGTCACTAGTACCATGATCTTTTACCCATTCAGTTAACAACATTTCATTATTATCATACTATAAAATATCAAAAATATATTTAAAAAAAATAAATTAATAGATACATATGTTTCTACGTATATATACACCACCTGAAGTAAGTATACAAAAATATAATGATGAGTATGGTGTGTATGCAAAGAAATCATTTAATAAAGGAGATATAGTATCTGGATACCAATCTGGTGAATGGTATAAATCAGATAATGGAAAATATATTGATTCAATCGACATTTGTATAGATGACCATATATACGTGTCTATTTCCCCAAGCGAACATGGTGAACTGTTACCAGATGGTAATATTGAATTTAGTGGATATGATTGTATGACAAATCATAGTTGTGACCCAAATGTAATATACGATGAAGTAAACCATCATATGATTGCTATAAAACCAATATATAAAGGTGATGAATTGACAGTAAATTATAATTGTACAAATTGGGATGAATATAGCAACCTAATTGTATTTAATTGTAATTGTCATTCGAATAATTGTGGTGGTGTCATACGTGGATTAAAATACTTATCACATGATGAACAAACAAGACTAATTAGACAGGGTGGTGTATCAGAATATTGTTTACAAAAATTGACAAAATAAATGACACCCTACGTTGTATGAAGGTTCTTGTATTTGACACAGAGACAACAGGATTACCTGAATCGTTTAAAGCACCGGTAACAGAGACAAGTAAATATCCATATATAGTCCAGTTAAGTTGGATTGTGTATGATACAGTAAGTTTAACGGTCGACCGCATTCAAGACCACGTTATTAATTGTGGTATAGAAATCCCACAAGAAGCAACCAGTGTCCATGGAATTACTACCCAGCTATCAAAACAAAAAGGTATATCCATAAACGTCGCACTTGATTTATTTGACATTGACCTTAACCTTGTTGATTTGGTAGTGGCCCATAATATTTCATTTGATAGGAATATGTATATGGTGGAATCTATACGAAATCACCGCATCCAATATATGACACCTGATAAGTCTACCTATTGTACAATGAAAAAAAGTATTAAGATGTGTAATATCAAAAAACCTTCATCAAGAGGTTTAAAATATCCAAAATTAGTTGAATTACATAAAGTATTATTTAATTCAACTCCAAAGGGTGTGCATGATTCGTTAGTTGACGTATTGATTTGTCTGAGATGTTACATCATGATAACGCAAGGAGATGACGTGGTTGAGACAAATGATATATTAAACACAATGTATGAACGATGTCGTTGATATCTACCTGATACATGAATCACATTTAAAATACCATATGTAAGTCCTCGTAAGATATATTGATGTTATTTATGCCAGATGTTTATTATAAATAAGTATTTTAATTTAATATCCAAATGTGATTCCATTGAATCTATTTAAATATTAACTTATTTTTTAGTGTCACAAGTTTTAGTGCCGGTATTAAAAGTAGTATTTGGTGTACAATAACTAGCACCCATACGTTGTTCACGCGGAGCACAGCTTGTATTAGTAGGCTTAAATACGTTGGTTACTATTAGTGTTGGGTTAAACATTATTGTTTCTTTAAACTATAATATTCATTAAAAACCACATAGGATATACATAACATATTAATGTATACTTAAGTATAAATCTTATTCACACAATGCCAGATGTCTCTTATTGTAAAGCATCAACCTTATCTCCTCGTGTATCATTTCTAATGAGTTTTCCTTACGTTCAAGATACTTTTTAAATTTATCTTGTAGATCATGGTTACCATGTTCCTTTACCCATTCGCTAAGTAACATTTCATTGTGATCATATAGACTATTCATTTCAAATTGTCTATTTTTTAATTCCCAAGTCTCACCTGTGTAAACCATAATGTATTTATCTTTCAGATTAGAAATATAAATATTCATATTTTCTGGATGGTTTGGGTCGAGATGAACAATACCAATAAATGTTTTTACACACATGAGTAGACAGTTGACAGATTTACGATAGTCTGCGTCAGTAAGGTGAGACACATCGGTGTCCTTGTAAGATAAACGAATATTATTATTTTGGATGTTATTGGTAACTTGAGGTACTTGTAGTTTATCCATAAGTTTATCTATTTGTTTTTGTTGATTTTCAAGTTGTTTATGTTGCAGGGCTAATTGCTGTTCTGAGGCGCATCGTTGCTGTTCGGACTCTGACCGCTGACGTTCTAACTGTAAATTTAACAATCTTACCAATTCTTTTAAATCTTCATCCTTATTTTTTTTACAAGAATATTTTATATGTCGATACATAGAATTCTTTTGTTTAAATTTTTTGGCACAGTATTCGCACATAAATTCGGAGACAATAATTGGTGGTATTTTGGTGGTTTTTAGAGACGAAATGGTGGTTTTTGGTGGTTTTTTGGTGGTTTTTTGGTGGTTGACAACAGCGTTGTTGCGCATAACCTAATATGCTTCTTGGTTAGTAAATGTTGTTTATAGTTAGCAGACAAATGTGAATTAAAATCACATAATTCACATCTATAATCCATTAATATATATTGTAAATATTGTTTATTTTTTTTTATTTACAATATATATTACAATAAAACAATAAAAAAACAATACTTTATTTATTATAGATACAACAAGTAACATATTTATATTGTAAATGTATTGTTTTTGTTACCTAAATATGATTTACAATATATTTTAGTAACATTTTTACCCAAAATATAAATCTAATATCCTCGGGGGGGGGGGGAAGACGCCAACGAATTCAAATCTGGTAAAATATATTGAAAGGTCATGGATATTCTGAGAGACAAATCTGGTAAAATATTTTGAAAGATCATGGATATTCGGAGAGACAAATCTGGAAAATATATTGAAAGACTATGGATATTCGGAGAGACAAATTTGCGATGGGTATTTTATTAACCTATATATAGATATGTTATTCACATATGAAATTATTTATATATAACAATGCTATCCAATTTATAATTATATAATTATAATATATTAATGGCCTTTACAAAAAAACATAAGCTAAAAATTAAAAAGCAATTGACTATAAAACGTTCCCAAAAAGGAGGGAGCAGTACTAATAGAAAAAGGACACTAAATAATAACAAGGACAACAATGGACTATTTAATACGAATAATAATAATAATAACGCTTCTTCACCTGTTTCAAAAAAAACAAAACCATACAATCCATTACAGGATTCATTAGAAAAACCATTTATAATGCAAAGTTCACCTGTAGAAAATATAGCGGCAGCTAACGTAAAAGCGGTAGAAAACGCAGCTAACGTAAAAGCAGCAGCAAACGCAAAAGTAGCAGCAAACGCAAAAGCGGCAGCAAACGCAAAAGCAGCAGCAAACGCAAAAGTAGCAGCAAACGCAGCAAACGCAAAAGCAGCAGCAAACGCAAAAGCGACAGCAAACGCAAAAGTAGCAGCAAA
>Ga0233449_1002083_pt1 | contig 16526 bp, 9 predicted proteins | sample SI_124_October20_FD_183012 | JGI IMG/M metagenome (GOLD analysis project Ga0233449, IMG submission 183012) | Seawater microbial communities from Saanich Inlet, British Columbia, Canada - SI_124_October2016_200_MG | ecosystem: Environmental > Aquatic > Marine > Inlet | place: Canada: British... | reverse complement strand
ATAAAATATATAAATGACTTAAGAAATACTGTATATGTTATAAGTAATGGAAAGTAATAACGTAAATAATAACGTAAATAATAACGCAAGTGATAACGTGAGTGATGACATAAATAAAAATGACAAATCAACAGTAGATTCAAATGATCAAACACTTGATGAAATTGAAAGTTTTGATGATGCTTTATACACATATCATGATGGTAAATTATTAGCTGGTATATATGAGTATGGTTTTGAACATCCATCACCTATTCAATCTCAGGCTATTCCATATATATTATCAGGAAGAGATATAATTGCACAAGCTCAAGCAGGATCAGGAAAGACTGGAGCATTTTTGATACCAGCATTGGCAAACATTAACGTACAAAAAAAATATCCTCAAGTAATGATAATTGGCAACACTCGCTCACTCGCATCTCAAATAGAATACACCACAAAACAAATTGGCACACGACTTGTTGCTGATGGTTTAGGTATCGAGTTATGTGTTGGTGGACAAGGGAAATATTCACCAAGTGATTTAGACAGAATTAGCAAAACTCAAATATTGATAGGAACTCCCGGCAAATTTGTTTCATTGACAGAACAAAAAAATCAATCTAGAATGTTCAACAAAATATCGTTGTTAATACTGGACGAGGCAGATATTTTATTAAAAGATGAGTTTTCAATACAAATGCAAAAAATAATAAGAAAATTACCAAAAAAGGCTCAGATATGTTTATTTTCTGCAACTTACCCAGAGTCAGTTTTAGATTTAACCAACAATTTTTTGAGAAATCCAATGAAAATTTTGGTTAAAAATGAAGATATTTCAGTTGATGGTATTAAAAATTATTGGGTTTCGTTCAGTCGAGAAAATGAAAAATATAATGCGTTACTCGACTTGTATAGAAGTGTGAATGTATGTCAAGCAGTTATTTTTGTAAATTCTATTGAAAGTGCTGATAGATTATCAAGTAGAATGATTGAAGCTGGACATAGCGTTGGTGTAATTCACGGAAGTTTAGATGATTGTGAAAGAGTTCAAATTATGGAGCAATTTCGAAAAACTCATATTAGAGTATTGGTAGCAACAGATATAATTTCTAGAGGAATTGATGTTCAACAAGTTGGACTTGTTATAAATTATGATGTTCCGTACGATCCAGATAAATATATTCACAGGGTTGGACGATCTGGAAGATTTGGAAGAACAGGTGTTGCAATTACGTTCGTTACATCAAAACGACGCGATTTATCCAACATGGATAATATTGTAACTAAATACAATATTCAGTTTAATGAAATTGCTGCGTCTGAAGATATTGAACAGGTTGAAAATTATTTGACTGGTTCTAAACAATTGGCATAAATAAATAAACTACAATTGGTATAAAGAAATGTAACTTAGTTTATACATAATAACTATTATAATGATTAAAACAGAATGTATAATAATTGATGGAATAAATACGTCATATATAAATACTGTTATAATGGCACTGTTTTATAAAGATTCAAATTTAAGATCTTTTTTAAGTCAAATACCTACACATACAAAATTTATTTATTTACAATCCATGATAACAAATAATTATTTAACAAACGCAACAAATAATTACTGCATAGATAAATCAATAGTAAACGAAATAAAAAATTATTCCAGCTTATGTGGTTGGAACGAACGAAGTGTGATCAATAGCGTTCACAATATTGTTGAATATACAGATTTTTTATTATCTAGTTTTGATGTTGGAAAGATTGAAATTGAATATATTGTAAGACATAAAAATAATACAGACGTTTTAAAAAATATTGAGCATAATTACTTGAGTTGTGAAATTGACAATAATACATCTATTAAAACATTGGTAAAAAATTGGCAAGACATACAAATTTACAATAGTAAATCTGCTGATATATCATATACTCATTTAAAAGAAATTCCAATATTAATTCCAATTTTTTTAAATCGAAACTATGATGCACCTCTTTACGAGGTTGACATAAATAAAAAAATTAAATTTAAAATAAACGGAGATGAATTACAAAAAAATACTCGTTGGATAATACATTCAATTATTTGCTATAACAGTTCGGGAAATGGAAGTTATTACACAATATTATGCGAATCAAAAAAATGGTTGATGTTTACTGCAAATTCAATACCGTCAATCACATTAATTAATATCAGTGATTATGATATTAAACAAAAAATTATGTCTGAATGTATGTTGGTGTATTACAAGTTGGTCGATGGTTTTTAAACAGTATCATCAAATAAATCAATTTAAACAGTATCATCATCAAATAAATTAAATGTTTGATTTAGTAATGAAACTTTTATTTTTTCAAAAGATTTATTCAATTTTACTATTTTAATCGCAACTGATTGAAATAAGTCTACTTTTGTCGATTTACCGGTTATGTTATGTGTTAATGTAATACCGTTTTCATTTCCTTCAAATTTAACCAAATGTTTAAATTTTGCATTGATTAACGTATAATTATATGTTATGTCGTTGCTTGGTATGTACAAAATAACATTATTTAATGTTTGTCGTATCAAAATAACAAATGCGTTAGTTTCTACTACATCTTCAATTTCTTTAATATTTTGTTGTAGTTTGGAATAATTAGATACTTTATTATATAAATTTGAGTAAAAATTTATATTAAATAATGTTGTTAATGTTGGCGGAATTATTATATTGTTTGTTATGCTATCCCAAAGTTGTCTATGTATTATAATATCGGCATATCGTCTAATTGGAGATGTAAAATGTGTATAATATAATAATTTTAAACTTTCATGACGTGAATTATTTGTTCCGAGTTTATATATTGCTTTTTTTTGTTGCATTGAATTATTCATATTTGTTAAATACTGATCACTTGTTGGTTTTTCAATGTTTGTGTTATATATTATGTTGTTGTCAATTGTATCAAATATATTTGATCTTTTATATTGTACCCTAAATAATGCATTTACTTTATCATGATTTGCTATTTTTTCAGCAACTAATTTGTTTGCATATAACATAAAAATTTCTATCATTTTATGTACATCGTAGCTGCTATCGCTATCACAATCAAATAGTTTGTTGTGTAATTTATGACCGGTTTTATACATTAATGATATGTCTGCATTTAAATTGTTATTTACTGCATGTTGAGCATTTTCATATGATATATTATCTGTTATTGTCACATATGTTTTTTTAAAATTTACGCTTGTTATTTCACAAGCTTTATTAATTTGTATAATAATGCTGAACGCTCGTTTTTGTTGTCCCTTTAGTAAAGACATTTCATGTATTGATAAGCATTCAGGTATCATATGTATTGGAATTACAGAATTAAATTTATGTAAATATACAGAACTTGCTCTTTTTGATAATTCACTGTCAAATAAACTATTTTGTTCTATATATGATGATACATCTGCAATATGTATACCTAGTTCATATCCTGAATCTATATTTTTTATATGTATTGCATCATCTACATCAATACATCCATCAGGGTCAATTGCATAAATATTAACGTCTGTGATTGTTTCTCTGTTTGGAGTTAGATCAACGCTTGATAATGACGAAAATAATTTATTGTGTTTTGTTGTCCAATGGCAACATGCTATTATATTTGTAATGTTTTCATCTGCTGATGTGTTTCCAACAACTCCTGTATATGAATCTACTTCACACAGCATAATATTATTTTCCATTTTTTCAAATCTTACAATTGCATATTCGTCAGGGCCAGTTAATATTCTTGATGTTTTAACCATTATTTTTGGCAAGTTTTTTGCAAATGGTATAAATTCTTTCCGACATACACCTTTTTTTGTTATGTTATGTTTCATTATATGTTTTGAACTTACTTTTAATATTCCTGCAAATTTTGTTATCGTTGGATTGTACCCATTTTCATTATTTGTAAATCCCACGTATTGATTGTCATCCTCGTTTTCTGGCCTTACACATTCGTATCCATTATATTTTACAGGACATCCGCTAATAAAATCTGTTATATACGATTCATTCATTTTATATAAATTACTTTTGATGACATAACGTTCACTACATACATATTTTATTTCATTTTTTTTGTTTTATTAAGTTATTTAATTGTTAATTATCTGAAATATTTGTTTCCTGTGTGTACTAATTGTTTATGTTCTCTGTAAGCTGGTTGTTTTACTTTCCATCTGGATAACTCAAACATTTCATCGCGGTCATTTAACATCATTAACATTTCTTTTTTATTTAATAATTGTTCATACACATTTTCTTCCTTCATTTCCACTATAGCATAATGTTTTGAATTTCCAGTCTCGTGATCTGTCATTATAAAATATCTACCAACTGCACCAAATTTTTGAAAGGCTTTGTGTAAATATTCTCTTGTTATAAATTCTTCTTGATCATCAGATGTCAAATTCCACTTAACCATCATAAAATGTTTGTTCTTGATATTATCTATTTGCTCGTTAGGTGATACATGTTCAACAGATGACACATGTTGTTTATTTGTTGCATATTTGTTATATTGTTCTTTTAATATAATATTATCGTCATGTGTGTTGTAAGGTACTTTGTAGTTTGTTAATCTAAGCGGTCGACCTTTAAACAGTATTGGATCGCCGTCTATCACTTCCAATGCATTTTTTTTATTATCAAACGTAACAAATCCAAATCCTCTCGATAACGATGTATTTAGTCCGTACATAATTTCAGCTTTAATAAATCCCTTTATATTTTCAAAACATTCAACGAACTCATATTGAGAACACTGAAATGGCACGTTTCCTACAAAAATTTTAAATGTATCGCTGTCCATTAATATATTTAGATTACAAAATAAAAATTGAAATTATTTGACACTCACTTAAAATGTTATATATGATTATATACAATCTATGCGTCCTGATAAAAGACTACAACGTATGAAAAATGAAATGAAGCAATTGCGAAAAGATCAAAGCGATTATTTTCAAGTAATTTTTGATGAAGATAATAAAAATATTGCTTATTTTTTAATTGTTGGTGATAAACAAGATCCTCGACAACCTGCAACATCTGGACATTATGAAGGAGGATATTATATATGCAAAATAATTATACCTGTAAATTATCCTGACAGAGCTTGTGATTATATGATGATGACTCCAAATGGAAGATTTGAAATTGGAAGAAATATTTGTATGTCAAACACCGCTTATCATCCAGAATTAGGTTCCATTGCTTGGACATTGTTGTTAATGACCAATGGTTTTATATCAATGTTTAATTCTGATTGTGATAGTGGATTGGGTCACATTAAACGTACCAAACATGAACGTCAATCACTTGCATCACAATCGATTCAATATAACCTAACAAATTATGGAAATATATTTACCAGGTTTGATAGATTTGTTGATGAAAATGGAAATATATTAAATGAACCTATCATTAAAAAGAAAAAACACAAAAAAGAAACTGACAATGCTGCTGTGGACGTATTAGATACAGTAGATGTAATAGATGCAGTAGATGTAGTAGATGTAGTAGATGTAATAGATGCAGTAGATGTAGTAGATGTAGTAGATGTAATAGATGCAGTGGATGTAGTAGATGTAGTAGATATAGTGGATGTAGTGGATGTAGTGGATGTAGTGGATGTAGTGGATGTAGTGGATGTAGTGGATGTAGTGGATGTAGTGGATGATGTAATTCATAACAAAAATAATGAAGAAATTAAAAATATAGATCGAGATGATTTACAAATTAAAATAAATGACATTATTAATATGACATATGCCTCTTTTGAAATATCAAACTTTGTAAATCTTTTAAACGAAATCCGCTCCAATTCAACCAAATTTGAAATGTTTTAATTTATAAAAAGTTGATATTTTTAGTTATTATGTGTCAATAATATACATATAAACTATTCACATATATAATATAATGAGTGGTAGTAAAAGTACAAAAAAGGCAAAACGAAACAAAGGTAAACCTAGACCAGAAAAAAAAATAGAAGACGTTGACGTTGACAAAGGAACTGGATTTTACGCTGAAGTAAAAAAAATAATCGGTGGTAATCGAGTCAGAGTATTATTGAATACAGGCGAAGAAAGTGAAGCAATCATTCCAGGAAAATTTAGAAAGCGTGTATGGTTACGAGAAGGAACAAAAGTACTTCTAAATTCAGGATACGAAGTTATCCAAGTTATTAGAGATTCAGATTCAGTTGCAAATGATGCCGCTAAAGCAATAAGTAAAGTTACAAAAGACTCAAATGGCGGAATTGTTTGCTTTCAAAATTTCTCAGATGATGAAGAGGAAGATGATTTAATAATAAATAATTTAACAATTAATAGACAAAAAGTTTCACATAAAGGTTTAGATAGAAAATTTACAGACCCAGACGAACTAGCAGCAACCATTGTTAAAGAGTCAAATGAAGAGATTGACGGAGAAATTGATTTTGATGATATTTAATACTATTTGATCGGTATCAGAAAAATGTTGAATTATTTTTGCTGTGTGACTGGCTTGTATATTTTTTAATTTATTACATTATAAATATGGAAATTATTACATCACACGAGTACTTTGAGTTGTGTACATATGTCAATAAAATAACAAATCGCACTAACAATATAATGTTTTTGAACGACACTATCAATGTCAAAACTGAAGATCTAACATTCAATAATGACGAACATACAACCAATATCAATAAATCAATAAATGAAATAAAAAATTGCATAAATAAAAAAACTGCAATGACTCATTTTTTTAATTTGTTAGAAAATAAATTAATTCATGACACAGGATTTAAAATGGAACATGACGTTGTTCCTATCATGACTATGGCAATATTAGATATATATGAAAAATTAGAAGTTGTCGTATCTATAGATACTGATGATTTGAAAACTGATTTGGAAAATTTTAAAGTAAAATTTTCTGATCTATTACAAACGTTATTTACTGATTTATCCAACAGTAAATACACGTTGGATGCAAATATGTTATATGAATATGTTAACTGGCTATCATTATATTTGGCATCTTTTAATTATCCGAATTTATTTCAACCGCTTTTAAATAACATAGATCACGCAACAATAAATAATGAAATAAATATTGCAGCATTGCACGAATTGCTAAATAAACATAATGGTGATGGCGTATCTATTATGACAAAATGTGTAACTGATAAAAATATTCTTTTGTTTTTGCATAAAAAATTTGGTATGGATAACGTTTGGAAATTATTTTTAGAATCATTCACATCAGATGTAACTGTAGCTAAAATATGCAGTAATTTTTCAGGCATTTTAGGCGTATTTGATAGTGCGAATTTTACAGAAAATGATGTTAAGTGCATTACTAACGCTATGTCAACGTTTACTGATTCTAAAGGACGAAATATGTTTCATTATATGATGTGCAATTCACTTAACGACGCAACCAGCATGTTAGTGATGAAACTGTTCGATCCTAATAAAAAAATAGTTAATAAATTAGACAACGTAAATATTCATCCATTGTCCATGCGTAACATTGAGCAAAATTGTCCATTTATCGGTGCCCTTATTTCTGATAAATATATCACTGCAGACGATTTATTTTTAAATGGAAATGGTTTACATTTTTTCATTAGTTCAGATTGTTATAATTTAATTATTAATGATATTATTTGCAACGATTGCTCGAATTATATTGAATATATTATAAAATATGTTGAAATAAGTATTAATATTGCTATATATAATAGCGACATAACCAAAAATAATAATATTGGCATCGAATATAGATATATTGAAAATATATTAGCCAAAATAAGTAAAGAATGTGAAAAAAGAAATATTGATGCAGATGAATTATATTTACAACAAGTCAAGTTACATAAATTACCTAAATCATATCCATTGTTTGCTTGTTTATGTGCTCTTGGAGTGAACGCCATTTCACTCGCATGCAATATAAAAATTTCTAAAATCATGTATAAATATCCATTTTTATATAAATATATTGGTGTATGCGATCACGGTGGTCGCAACATATTACATATAACAAGAAATGTATGTACAACGTTGTTGAAAAATATTGCAGACAACACAGATCGTACAAAACTCAACAATAATTACCAATATTTTTTGTTATATGTAGCATCATATTATTCAGATGATGATATATATTGTGAAGTTTTTAAAAGTGCAAACAATAATACATGTTCAGCTACATCACTTATGGTAAGATACATTGAAAATAAGGAAATTAATATATGCGACTTAACTAAGCATAATTGTGTAGTTTTAAAATTTTTAGTTGCTATGGCAGTTAATTCCTTCAGTGATGAATTAATTATCAAGTGGTGTTCGTGTGATACAATATTTGTTGAAATGATGAGAATAATGATTGATATTGCAAAAGTAACGCCTGACAAGGATTTAGAACAACGCACATCAAACATACTCAATTTGCTCAATATTTTATTTACTTGCAATGAAAAATTATTTGTGACAACATATATTGGGCGTGATCAATGGTTTGTTTGGGATATATGTGATAATAAATACTATTACACTGCAGATATCATTATATTTAATAAAAAAATAGTTAATAGTGTACATTATACAAAGGTAGACTTATTGAGTGGATTTGATAATGATATACATACAAATGACAAGTGCGATATGTTTGTGCATTTAATGAATTCTGCAGAATTAACGGAATTTTTATTGACGAGTGGACTTGTGGATAATTTTTACGCCACACATAAAACATTTATCGATGGCATTAAATTTCTTGATTCGTACGATATTGCACGTTCAATATTATGTGTTCCTGATTGTGATTATGAACATTTAATTACTGCGATAAATAATGCATTATTGAATTATAACAACAATGATGATAACTATGGTATTGCAACTATGTTAGAGCTATTTAATCATTTGTATAGTCAATCAAATGAAATATTTATTATTGATAATGGTAAATCGCAATGTGAATTAACAGTATTTACCAAAATGTTCATGACAGACGTCATTAAACCATTTATTCTTCCGCAAGGAACAAGCACCAATGTTATTGAATATTCCAAATTATTAACGTTATTAATTACTCGCAATATATATACAAAAAAAAATGTGACTAACTATTCTAAATCACTTGTCAAGATAATACAATTGCAATCTAATCACTTAAAAGACATAATTGTTCCATGTATATATTTTCCTAAAACGGACGTTTCATTCTTAATGTGTGATAATACATTCAACATATTTGTTAATAATGCTCTAAAAAATAATAATTCCATTGATATGGCGGCATTTGATAAAATTTCAGAATTTTGGGATTTAAATATCTCAGAATCATTTGATAATAGCACATTAAAAGAGTTGTTAATGCATGATGGTTTTATTTTTCCAGACCTACATGCAACGCAATTTATCGAGTTGTTCAAACATTATGCTAACGATATATTCTCCAACGCTTTTATAAATTGCATTGCGTCTAAAAACCTATTATTTATGATCAAACATAAATGTGCATCCATTCAACATGCCAGATCCATTTTGGCAATTCGTAATGAATTGGATGTAGATATGTATGAAAAAATCCTAGATTCGTATAATATAATTGAATTAGTCAACGGTAATTTCGATGTTACAAATACAGTTTTTATACCCTTGTCGCAACGTGACAATGCGGAAATGTTATGCGTATATTTGGATAATTGTGCTGATCATGAATCAACACACAAAATACTTGATGTTATCGTTAAATTATCTGATAATCACCAATATTATTTTTCAAATTGTGCATTTGCTACGTTTATAAAATTAAATAGATTGGATGATCTAAATAAACATATTCATAATATTGTAACTAGTAAAAAACAACCCGCTTGGCACACTTCAAGTTTACTTAGTGATTATATTTTGCAATGCATCAAACAAAACCATGATATTCACGAACGATCTGCAATTATTAATATGTGTCCGCATTTGTTAACACGTTTTAACAAAGATATGTTTGACGATATTGTTCAAAATACACAGTTTGACATATTGTTAAAATTTCTAGCAATAACTTCAAATAGCTTCTTTTGTATTGATGATGCTACATATATAAAATATGTTAAACGAATGCTAACACATATATCCAATGTGCTATTAAATGAACAATTACGAGCAGCTTTGGTTAATTTGTCATCTTACAGTGACTTTATAGAATTAAATTTTGGAAGAATTTCGTTAGTAGCAAAACAATATCCTGACGTAATCATGAAAATTATCCAGTTTGATAAATGTCCAGCTAACATTAAAACGTTGTTGATATCTTCTGAAAATGACATGGATGATTTTGCAATAATAAATGCATCATATGATTGCTTAACTGACGATATTGCCAAATTATTTATAGACTCATTAACATCGGAAACATTTACATCAAAAAATAAACGTGGAAAATATAAAATAGCATATTTTTTAAATGATCCATACATGAAATATATTTTAAATAGATCAGAGTTACATACATTATTAAAAGATGGTACATTTGGAAAAATGATTTTTAGTAATATTTTAAATAAGAATACATATGATAGCATATATAAAACAATAGACTCTTATCCGGTTAATATTACACAAAATACTGAAATTATTAACGCTAAAGGAAATACATTTTATATGGAATTAGTCGAGTTACTAAATAATTACGATGACGTAGAAATTGACGTAATTATAAATATTTTAAAAAATGAATGCAGTGACGAAATATTATTGCAAACAAATTATGAAGGAAATAATATATTATTTTTGGCAACAAAACACAAAGCATTGTTTTTGAGTATATTGAGTATGTATGTTGAAAAATATGGATTTGATTGCCTTGAATCCACAAATAATGCAAATGAAACATTACTTATGAAATGTTTAAAAGATACTCCAAAAATGTTTAATAAATTGAGAAAGATGGAAATGTTTAAGTCATCTCAAAATTATGTTCATAAAACTTGCGGATCTTTAATAATATATGCCGTTTTATATTCAAACAATAATGACATATTAAATTATGTGTTACGTTGGGATAAATTGTCAACACCCTCTACCAATAATACTTATAATGCATCTGTATATGATTGGCATAATTCTAAATATATTGATGCTCATTGCACCGCAGGTATACTTGCAGCAATTCAAGATCATGAATATTTGTCTGCATTGATAACTAAATTTCCGGACATAATAAATGATAAAGTTACCATTGATAATAAACTATATAATTTGATAGAAATCGCATACATGAATAATCCTGAATCTTTTCAATACTTGATTACGTTAGATAATTTATCCGAAACATTTTTTACTCAAACAAATGTTGATCGTTTTGCATATTATTCCAAAATGCAACCGGCATCATGGTATATTTTTTTGACTTCTAAATATTTTGTTGAAACTACATATACAAAAGTATTCAGAAAACTTCCGTCATGTGTACATTTATCATCAATAACATCGGCTTATACAAAATCCTATGTACAAATAACAAATATACCGTGTGATGATGAACATTCCTCGTGTAATATATGTATGAAATATAAAGCAAATATATTATACGGATGTTTGCAACATACCTCATGTATTTCGTGCGCAGTACAATCCGAGTCATGTCCTAGTTGCAGAAACAGTGATAATAGAATAAAATTATTTAATTAGTTTATCTTAATAACATAACATTTTTTTGTATTTATAAAATAATAAATTTTTTTGTTGAGTTCTTCTTTTATTTCATTGCTGGAAATAAAATAACGATTTATAAAATAATAAATTTTTTTGTTGAGTTCTTCTTTTATTTCATTGCTGGAAATAAAATAACATCCTGTATTCTATTTGTTCCTGCCATAAGCATTACTAGTCTATCAATTCCAATACCAAATCCTCCTGTTGGTGGTAATCCACATTCCAATGCATCTATAAATATATTATCAACATCTTGCGCTTCTTCATCTCCGCTGTTTTTATCTTTTAGCTGATTTTCAAATGCTTCTCGTTGCACGAATGGATCGTTTAATTCAGTGTATGCATTTGCAAATTCATGTCCTAGCATAAATAATTCAAACCTTTCAGAGAAATTTGCATTATCTCTGTGCCATTTCGCAAGTGGCGACATAATTGCCGGATGATTAATTACGAAACTTGGATTAATGCATTTTGGTTCTATAAAATGACCTGCCAGTTTGTCAAGTAATCTGGTTGTTGTTCTAGGTGATGAACATTCTATGTTGTATTTATTACATAGTTCATCTAAAAAAACTCTTGCGTCTTCGGATGATAAATCTTTTGGAAATATTGTTGATGTTTCCTTTTCAAGTTCTCCAACAAAATCAAATCTTGCAAAAGGAGGAGTAAAATCAACTTCCATAATTTCGTTGTCTGATTCAAATGATTTACACTTAACTTTATAAGATCCATGTATATGCATTGCTAATTTAGGAAAAAAATCTTCAGCCATATTCATCAAATCGTTATAATCAGCATAAGCCATGTAAAATTCAACGCTTGTAAATTCTGGAGAATGTGTTCTGTCAATTGATTCATTTCTAAATTGTTTTCCTATTTCGTACACTCTATCAAATCCACCAACCACTAATTGCTTTAATGGCAATTCGGTTGCAATTCTCATCGTCATTTCTGTTTTATTACTATTGTGATAAGTTTTAAAAGGTTTTGCTGCTGCACCTCCTGCTTGTTGTGCTAAAATTGGCGTCTCAACTTCCATAAATTCTCTATCGTCCAGATATTTTCTTAGAAATTTAATTACTTTACTTCTAACGTAAAAAATTTCTCTGCTATCTTTATTTACAATTAAATCAATATATCTATGTCTGTATCGTTCTTCATCGTTTGTTAATCCGAAATGTGATGTTGGTAACATTTTCAAACATGGAGCAAGTATTTTAAAGCTCTTAGTCAGCAAACTTAGTTCTCCAGTTTTGCTTCTGCAAGGATTTCCTATTGCTCCAATAATATCTCCGCGTTTAATGTTTGATACTTTTTGTCTAAAATATCTTTCTTTTTCTTTATTTGAATTACCTTGAGTTTCGAACGATGACATATTCATCATCAATTGTAATTTGCTATCTCCTTGCCATATTGTACAAAAAAATAGCTTTTTATAATCACGTGTCGATTCAACTCTGCCTGATATATTTTCAATATGTTGTTCAACTGATTCATTCTCTAACGGACTATATTGTTCAACGTATTGTTTAAGTTGCATTGTCTGATTGAAATGATGAGGATATGGATTTTCGCTGGCTTCTTTTTGCTGTAATACATAATTTTTTCGTTCAGAACCATAACTAATTTCATTTGAATCTGACATATTCGTATTATCTTTTATGTTTTCGGTATTCGTGATATTTGTGGTATTTGTAGTATTTACTGTTGCATTATCCATTGTGAAAGTATTTAATTTGGTTATTTATTTTAAATGTATATTAGTTGTTATATGCATATTTAATTTCAATTTTTAAGTACCACACGTGAAAAATTTCCGTTTGTTGAATATTTATGTTTTAAATACAGGCGTATGCTATTATACATTCCATATATTGTATTATTGGTACATTCCGTTTTGAATAATTTGGAATACATTAGTTTATCATTGGTTGTCACACGCGCTTCAATTCCGTTTAACATTACATTTTTTACCAATTTATTCCAGATGGGCTCGTAATTTGGTGCCGGTGCTGAATATATTAAATCTGTATTATCATTATCCAAAATATAATCACCTAAATGAACTAAAAATTCTATTATTTCTGATAATAAATATTCATGAACATTTCGTATAAATTTTATTTCCACTCCGTGATTATAATGTTTATTAAAGTTTATATCTAACTCTAGTTCATCATCGTCAGATATTTTAAAGTCATTGTACCACCATTCGTCACAATACATAAATTTCATTTGATTAATTGGTTTTTTATTGATAGTCCCTCTTTCCAATACTGAACTATCATACGTGCCCACGTTATATTTTAGCGATGTATTTTCGTGCACATTTTTCCCTAGTTCTGGAGGTGTCTTAAATATTGATATAATCAACGGCTCGATGTATTGTATATATTTTATGTATTGCTGATGTTTAAACGCAAACATTGTGTCATTATGTATTAATCCATCGACTGTCATATTGGTAGGTAATGTAATATTGATATTTATTGTTCCAAAATTATATGATCCATAATCAAACATGTTCGTTGAAAATGATTGTGTAATTCTATGGTTATCGACTACATATATGTTGGAATAATCTTTAATAATATTATATTTGTTAAATATTTGTTGCATTTTTACAGTTATTTGATTTTTTAAATTCATTATTTCTGTTATTACTTCATCTAAATTTGATGTATTAAAATTCACCGCTAATAATTCTAATATATCGTTATCCATTGCATATGTTTTATTATATTTGGCAGTGTTATCATTTGCAATATTATGTGTATTATAATTGTATGATTGACTATTTAACAGAATTGACATATTTATTAAATTTGGTTGTTTAATAATTATCGTTTTTACATATTCCTCTAACATAATTTCCAATATTTCATGATTTGCTACACGTTCCACAATATTATTTTCATATATTATTAATTTACGTCGTATTCGTCTGTTTCTAAATACGTTATTTTGTTTGAGTTCAATACATATTTTATTTTCTATCCCTATTGCAAAAAATAATTTTGTGTTATGTATATCATTTAATATTGATTGTGTACCGATTATATTGTTAATGTTATATTTGTTATGCCTATCATATGTATCATATGTATTATCCATTATGGATAATGATGATTGCTCTATGTTTCCGATGGATGATGATTGTTCTATGTTTTCGATGGATGATGATTGTTCTATGTTTTCGATGGTTTCAGGTTCGTGTGGTTCATAATTTGTTATATCGGTTTTTGATTTACAATTTCCCATATATTATTTATTTATAGAAAGTTGTTTGATTTGTTTAATTTAATATTTTTTAATACTATATTGACAACATATAAGTTTTTCAAAATATGCAATGCCTTGCAATAAAAAAAATTGATTTATAAAATAACAACGTTTAAATATCATATTTTATTATTTTTATGATATGAAAGTGACAAAATCAACGAAAAAAAAATCTAATGATAATACAGATACTACAGATACTACAGATATGACAAATTACATAAATGTATATAATGCACTTCTCACTTCCGTGCGTATACAAGGGACAGAAAGATCATTACGTAGTAACGCCACTCAAATTTTAAAATTACTTGATTTGTTTCCCAACGAATTTCCAAGTGAAATACTTAAAGTATACATACAATCCGTTACAGGATATATAACGCGAAATTCATGGCATGCGTCTCTTCAATCATTATTAGATGATAATGATGTTCAAGAAGTTGTTACTCTTGCGTTTCAAACAATTTTAATACCTAACCAGGACTATTCATGGTGTACGTGCGGGTTAACAAGTAAAATGGGGCTTAAATTAATAAATATTTATTCTAAATGTGATGTGGTAATTCCAGAAAATGTGTGTATTACGTTACTTGATAAAATACATGGCCACATAACAAATAAATTAATTTCTGTTGATGTATTGGAAAAAATAACTCCAATGTGTTCGTCAACTTTATTACGCATTTTGAGATATTCACATTTGAGTAAACTTGCAGAAAAAATGTTAAAATCTAACGTGAAATTTGACGTCACTCATGCAAATGTCACAATTAAGTCGAACGATAAAAATATGTTAGCATTGTTAGTTTCTCATGGCTTTATATTAACCAATGATTTGTTAATTAGTGCTTGTGGGTTATTACATATTAATATCATACAATATTTATTGGATAATAAAATTAAACCAAATATTCGATGTGTTGAATCTTTAGTGTATTATCTTAAGCGATATACAAGCACTAAACGAGATGTTAAGCATGATAGATCGGCAGAAGCAAATGATATCATTCGTATGTTTTTGCTGTTTGGATATAACTTAACATACGACGACGTCGTTAATTTAACGTCTGCTCATGTTCAGTTAGATGATTTTGATAATTTGCATATAACACTAAAAAATGATTTTCCAGAACATTGTTCAAAATTCAATTTTTTTCCCGCGTACTCACAAAAAATAAAACCATCGTCAAAATGTTTAGAAATAGAATGTAGTCGCAGGGGCAACATTGTTCAAATAAAAAAACTTGTATTACTTGGAGCACAACTTACTCAAAAATGTTTACATAATGCATGCACAATACACCGTAACACTTCTGTTATTAATTTTTTAATATCAAAAGGACTGATAATTGATAAAGATTGCGTTCTTGGAATGTGTGGTATTTACGATGAACAATTTAATTTAACGATTACCAATTATTTTAATAGTCAATCTATTCAACCTGATCAATCCGTACAACCTGATAAACCTGATAAACCTGCAAATGATCAATCCATACAACTT
>Ga0233449_1002079_pt1 | contig 16537 bp, 13 predicted proteins | sample SI_124_October20_FD_183012 | JGI IMG/M metagenome (GOLD analysis project Ga0233449, IMG submission 183012) | Seawater microbial communities from Saanich Inlet, British Columbia, Canada - SI_124_October2016_200_MG | ecosystem: Environmental > Aquatic > Marine > Inlet | place: Canada: British... | reverse complement strand
TATTTTGTTGAGAAACCTAGAAAAGAATTAGATGGATTTGCTTTATGTCCATTTGCTAAACAAGCGAGAATGAAAAATAAGATTACATTTAGAATTGGAATTCACCCTTACACAGACTTAGTTACCCATGCAATGAATGGAAACGACGGATACGACGTGTTTATGTACGTCTACGACCCTGATGCATGTGACAAGGACGAGTTCCATGAAATGGTTTATAAAGGCAACGACGAACACTTAGCACACGTCGACTTAATATCGCTCCCTGACCATCCACACGAAATAGAGAAGATTAATGGGGTGTTGTGCAATCAAGGAACGTACGCATATAGTTTGATTGCCCCACTTAAAGCGTTGGAGGAAGCAAGTGCTAAACTACATAAGTCAGGCTACTACGATTCATGGAAAGACGCAGATGAATACATGCATGGATTATTTAGAGGACGCAAAGACCCAAGAAGTAATTAATGTATTCGGTATACCAACATTGGGACCCCTTGAAGACATGTATTGTTGGGAAGTCATACCCACCAGAATTCTACTCATGGATTAAAAACCCCACAACACGTACTATCTTTGAGCGTATTGCACAGGAAACAGAAGAAGATTTCCAATCATTAATTAAATTACTAAAAAAATTCAATGTCGATGTGTTACGACCTGATATACCATCAGATAGGGAATTATTATTTGATACATTCAATAATACATTTGTACCACCACCAATGACACCTCGTGATGATTTCGGAATGTACGGCAACACACTGATTTACAGTGCGTTAACTATTTCGGATTTCTACACCAATCACAAACTAGATGGGTTGCCCGAAGTGTTCACATATGCTGATGCAGCGGAACACATACCCAAACTTGGCAATGATTTAAATTTTAACTCAGATGATTTTAATATATTAACGCCCAGTACACCAAATGGAGATAATGCATTTTATGAAAATATTTTCACTTCTGTGAATGATGATTGCAATGTAATTAAACTCAACAATGGTGCAAACACTTCCACTGCATTTAACGTTAGGATTGGAAAAGATATTATCACAGCACAGAGTGACGCATGTGATAATTTAAATGATTTAATCAATGCTAACAATGATTATAGAATACACAATACTAATCAATTTTATCACTTAGATGGGGTTTTTTGTCCTGTTGTACCAGGTTTGATTATTAGTTTAAATGATATAAAAGACTTCAACAACACACTTCCAGGATGGGAAGTAGTTTACTTACATGACCAATCATGGGATAAAATTAAACCATTTCTAGACTTAAAAAGAAAGAATAAAGGAAAATGGTGGATACCCGGAGAAGAATACAACGATGATGTAATTGATGTGGTTGATACTTGGTTATCCAAATGGGTTGGTTATGTAGAGGAAACAGTATTCGACGTTAATATGTTAGTTATTGATGAAAAGAATGTAATTGTTAATAATTATAACAAAGTTGTATTTGATGCATTAGAACGCTACGGAGTTACCCCACATATATGTAATTTTAGACATCGGTATTTTTGGGATGGGGGATTACATTGTATTACCACTGACTTGGATAGAGAAGGGGAAATTAAAGATTATTTCCCTCAACGCAATCAATAATTACTTAACTGCTCTATAGTTGTGGTTGAACTATCCCGCTTGCATAACCTAATGTACTCAACTGTATTTGTACTCCATTCAGAACCTGTCCACCACTCAAACCCATCAATGTTTGCTTTATATATACTTCCATTTTCATAACCTGGTCCCATGTAAACATACTTAAAGTTATTCCCCTTCGCCCAATGAAGTTCATGTATCAAACTATTAATACCAACTCGTAACTTTGGATTCGTATAATCCCACACAAACAATACTGTTTCCATAGCATACTCAGTATACATCCTCATTTTTGACCAAGCAATAGGGTTGTGATTATCATAATAAACCATTTTGTAATCACAATCGAGCCAATTTGTTACTTCTGGGTGAAATAAATCACTGAATCCTTTGTACTTACAGTATTGATTGTATATCTTTTCAGTAGTGTCATTGTCGAGTGATGGATTCATTGCATAAAACATACCGTTCTCATTTATGTATTCCCGTTCGCCAACGTCGATGAAGTTAGATTCGGAAGAAAACTTATTCAAATTGCATCTAGTACTCCTACACTGATACCAATGGTAATCACCATTTGAGTTTAAATCAGTTAACCATCCCTGTGATAACGCATCATCAGTTTCATCATCACGGACATCAACCAATGTTGCTGTGTAATGTTCTATATGGGTTTTTTCCTGTGCACCAAATTTATGGTCGAATATTATTTTCATATAATTAATTATATCATTTACAATAATAAGAACAAAAAAATGTATTCGGTATACCAACATTGGGACACACTCAAAACATGCATGGTTGGGAAGTCATACCCACCAGAATTCTACTCATGGATTACTAATTCAAATGCTCGTTCAGCAATGGAAAGGATTGCACAAGAAACAGAGGAGGATTACCAAGAACTTATAAAGTTACTTAATAAATTCAATGTCGATGTGTTACGCCCAAAAGTTAGTGGGAATCACGAGGAATATTACAACAGTGCATATAACACATATGACATACCACCAATGACACCAAGAGATTATATTGGTGTATACGATAAAGTGTTTATGGAGAAGTTTAATTCATCTAATGATTACATTGGTAAATTGTACAACGATGTTAAAGATGAATCATGGACTCATAATGTCCAAAGTTATGATGATATTCATAAATTACCAAGCAATATATTGGATGAATTATATAATGACTTCAATTTGAAGGATGCAATCACACATAACTTTGAATACAGTAAATCCATCAGCGCACGCAACAGTATCTATTCAGCATTACAACACGGAATACCAACTGATATAATTCAATGGGGTGACACTAGTGCAGAAATGTTTACTGCAAATAATGCAAGTGTATCTCGTATTGGTAGAGATTTGTATTTCCCATCCAATAAAAAATCAGAAATACACGAACACTTTATGACATCAGACAAATACCGTCTAAACCTATACGATGGGTTTACACATGCTGACTCATGCTTCACTGCTGTTGTTCCTGGTCTTATTATATCAATCGATGATTATCAAAACTACAGTAAAACGTTTCCCGATTGGGAAGTAGTTTACTTACCTGACCAATCATGGTATAAAGTAAAGCCATTCATGGAACTGAAAAATAAGAACCAAGGGAAATGGTGGGTTCCTGGTGAGGAGACTAACAATAACTTAACAGAGTTAGTAGAAACATGGTTGCATCATTGGGTTGGTTATGTGGAAGAAACAGTGTTTGATACAAATATGTTGGTGATAGATAAACATAATGTTATCGTAAACAATCACAACAAAGAAGTATTCAGTGCATTAGAAAGACACAATGTAACACCACATATATGTAATTTTAGACATAGATATTTTTGGGATGGGGGATTACATTGCATCACAGCAGATTTACACAGAGAAGGGGAAATTAATGATTATTTCCCTATTAGGAATTACAAAATAAAGGAGTTTTAAAAAATGGACTATTACATGATTTGGGCAAATAAAGAAGGTGACATTTCTGACTTAGATTGGGTTAACAACATGAAAGGATTCTTGAACCATTTAGTTGATGAAGATAAGTTAGTCGATTATAAAATTGCACGTTGTAAAATGGGGTTCAGAAGTGTTGCAGATATGCCTGAATGGCAAATTACAATGGAATGTAGGGATATGGCTCAATTAGAGGATGCATTTAAACGGGTCGCCCCATTAGAGGGAGAACTTGAAGAGAAACATAAATCATTTAATCAATTCGTTGCAGATGACATACAACACGCATTATTCACTGATTGGCCTATCTCTCCTTAAAATTTTTTTCTTTATTATAAATCATCCATCCTCGCTTCGCTCGCTTAGGGGTTGCTAACGCAACACCCTACAATTTCACATTCCACTCGCTCCGCTCGTTTCCGTTCGCTCCGCTCTCTAAATGCTCATTGTTATTTTTTTCTAGAGCAACTTGTTCATCAACACACACGAAACAATAACATGTCCTGAAATAGAAGTTATATTCACCGCTATATACGACAACGGTGAATATAACTTCGTCCTGAAATGAGGGGATATACCATTAATATATAACTTCTTTGGGAAGGGAGGAGGGTTCTGCTATCGCACCTCTATTATAATAAGTTCACGCGACACACGGTACCTATAATGGCAAATACTCGTGTGCTGTTGGATTACGAAATTAATCGTTGTGTAATACCAACGTCACTTTTTCGTCACCGAACGGGTTCTGGGTAACTAGTATTTCTTCCAGGGTTCTTAGAAAAATACTCTTAGTCGGCGTTCCGACTCAACTATTAAAACAACAGAAATGTTTGTACGCTCTGCTCTCGCGTGCGCCACATTTATAGCATCCTTGGCTTCCCAAGGGTAGTCTGTTGAGTCCACTGCTATCGCCCAGTGTTAGTACCTTCTCACATCAGAAAGGTTTCCTAGCATAATTTCATTCACCCTATGCCAAGGTTATCGATAGTTTTTATGTTCGTCACATATTATATATTCTTTTTTCTTAGTTATGTTATCTTTTTATTATTAATTAGTTTCCCAACCAACAGCGTAATTTTTATCAACTACGTGTTTATTGCATTTTTGACTACATTCCACCCACGTTTTATTTTTGTCATTCCATCCACTACTACATAGATTCCATTTTTTGTTATTTATTATATTATCAAATGAATGATTGTGTATATTCATTTCACTTCTGTATGTTGCAAAAAAACTATCTTTCCAATTAATTGTCTTGTCACCGTGGGATAGACTGTCGTATGGAAAACTTGTCCATGAGCATGGAAATACAACACCTTCTGCGTTAATATATATCCCTCTATTCCCGATTTCACACAACGGCAATATATGACTATCTTTGTATTTTTCTAATATCATGTTATATAAGTCTTCATTTTGTTTCATGTATACCGAGGTGTCTTGGATTCTATCAGAAATTCTTATTACACTACGTTCATATCTATCACTGCTACTAATCCACTTGGGGCTTGGTTCTAACGCATCATCATTCCCACCATACGCGTTACCGTATTTGCTACCAAATTTGGTGCTTTTAGTTATTTGTATAGTATCCATTTTTAATCCAATTGCTATATCTTTAATTTTATCCAAATGGTGTTCATTAAAATTAAAAACTATTAGTGCCCATGTTAAAAATGTTTCAGTATTCTGTTCTCTGAATGCACGAATTCCATTGATAATAGAATCGAAGTTACTATTGACCCTGTATAAATTGTTTGAGGTGTTATCAAACCCATCAATACTAAAATTAATGCTATCATGCTCATTTAAAATTGATGCAAGTGCATCCCACCATGCTGGTTTTTTATGACTACCATTGGTAATGGTTACTATATGAATTAATGGGTTTGTTTCCTTAATGTACTTGCATATTTTTAAATAGTCTGTGCAATAAATTGGGTCGCCAACATCCCCACACATTGTGATGCGTTTAACCTTAGTTTTTAGAATTTCAGTAGTTAGGAATAACTTTACATCTGCTAATGACATATTTTTATTAATCCATGGTGTGTTTGGAAATTCAGTTCTAGGGCACCGTGGGCATTTTAATGTACATACTGAACTTGGTTCCAAATGCCAATGGTATAGTGGCCAATCTATTTCCATAAATCTACTCTCTTGATGTGATTATTTTTTAATACGTCGATGATGTGGGATGCAATCTCATCTTGTGTGAATTTGGTAACTTTTAGCGACTTTGTCATTGCACTCTCGAATGGACCAGAGTTGATAAGTTTAATATCACATTTAGAATCTTTTGCCAATCTATTGAATGCAAGTTGAAGTGCTTGTTTATGTATTCTGTATGGAAAATATTTAAAATCTATATCCCTTTCACTTCTTGTGTAGTCTGTTACCATACTCCCAATGTTTAATATTTTCTTATTAATATCATCCCCCCACATTTTTGCAAATTCTTCCAATACGTTGACTTGTGAAAAATTGCTATATGCACAGTTAATTAACCAATCGTAGTCAAAGAAATCATTTGCCCATTCATCCACAACATCTATATCGTATCCGTTACTTTTACTAACCATCCGTACGTTATGTGAACCGTTTAATTTTTCGGCAATAGAATGTGATAGTTCCCTTGACCCTGTTATAAGAATATTCATTGTGATTCGAAACTCGTAAACCCATTTTCTTTAATGACGTTAAGTACATTATTTACACGACTTATTAGTTCGTTCTTGTGACTAATTAACCAAATACTTTTGTTTTGTTCACGGGTCATCGATTTTAGTATCGATAGACTATTTTCAACACCTGCATCATCCATACCTGAGTCGATAACCTCATCTACAAATAATAAGTTAATCGGTGAGTACAGATTCTCCCACACATCTCGGAATGCCCAACTTAACGAAAGTATCACTCGGTTCTTTTCCCCACGGGATAGATTGTCGAAGTCGAAGTCCTTTCCTAAATCAGTTATCTCCACTGATAAGTCATCTTTGAATTCAATGATGTGCCTCAATCCAATGAGACCGATATAATGTGATAGTTTGTTATTCAGGAATGTTAAGTTCTGACTAATGATTTGTTTTCTAACAAAACTATCTTTATCTGTTAATAACTTCAGTAAAAAGTCCTGATGTTCTAATGTTGATGTATCTGCGTTTATTAAATCGTAATTTATTTCTTGGAGTGCATCAGTTCTTGTACTTTCAATCTGTTCAGTGTACGGATTGCTTTCGTTTGCTCGGGTTTCCATTTGTATATTTAAAGTTTCCAAAGTGTGTTTGTGATTCAGTGCTTCTTCTAATGTATTGTAGAACGCATCGGGTTTGGTACCGACATTAATGTCGGTGGCATCTTTGGTTAATTCATTTATTTGTTCTATGTATGGATTTACTTCCTGTTGTTTCGCAATCAATTGTGAATCTAGTGTTTCCAAAGTGTGTTTGTGATTCAGTGCTTCTTCTAATGTATTGTAGAACGCATCGGGTTTTGTAATAGTGGTTAGATTATCAGATTCCTCTTTGAGTCCATCCCTAATAATGCACAAATTACTTAAATCACCGGTTGCTGTACCCATGAGGGATTCTTTACCATTTAATATTTCACTCTGCTTACTATCATGTATTTCTTGTCCACAAGTATGGCACGTGTTTTTGACCAATGATGTGATTTCTTTATCCAATGTTTTGACCACAGATTCAATTCTAGATATTTCTTGGTTGTTTGATATGGTAAGACGTTGTATTTCTAACTTTGTTGATTCTTGTTTTTTAAATTCTTCTAAATCCTTATGACATTGCATTTCGTGTTCGACGTTAACACCATTTAATTTCTCAATTGCGCCATTGATATCAATTATGTCATTTGATAATGTACTATCCCATGTTTTTTTCTTTATGGTTAATGATGATATTGTACGATTCAACTCCGAAAGTTTAGATTGGTTGGAATTGTATATTTCCAACTCCCGTTGCATTGATATTTCATGCTCAATATCTGCAACATTGCTTTCTATCTCGGTTATCTTAATGAATGATGAATTGACATGATTTAGTTGAGATTTATCCCACAGTTTATGTTTTTGCTCTAACCCAAGTATTTGTTGTTCAATGCGCTTATTAGATTCCTTGATTGTCGAAATCTTAAAGTTCTCGTGTCTAATCGAATCTTTTTTATCCTTGATTAGTTCTTTAAGAACGGATGCTTTCTCTGAGAGAATAGTAATCCCCAATAATTCCTCGATGATATCTCTTTGGTCAGCAACCTTCATATTTAGGAATGGTTCTGTGTGAGTATTAAGGGCAATGATGTGTTTAAACATCTCGTGACTTAATCCAATTATATCCTCGATTGTTTTTTGTGTTTCTCTATTGTCACCTTGTGCACTGTCATCTATTTCTTGGTCACCAATGAATAGTTTTAATATATTTGGTTTACGCCCACGTTCGATTTTATACTCAATACCATTCTTTGAGAATTCAATACTAACGACCATTCCTTTCTCATTGGTTTTATTTATTAAGTTACCAAGTTTAATCTTTGTGAGTGCATTACCGTATAGTGCGTAACTCAATGCATTGACGATAGTAGTTTTACCTGTACCATTGCGACTACCATTAGCACCCAAGTCTAGATTTTCACCCAACACCAATGTCAAGTCGTTATTGAATGATATTCCCTGAGTGATGTTACCAACACTCATGAAGTTTTTAATTGTAAGGGATTTAAATATAATCAAGACTTATTAACCTTTTAGCAACTGCGTTATGACCTTCTTCTAAAATATGCCCTTTTGGGCCAATTGGGTATTCCTTTGATAGTTCCCGTATGTACCAATTTTCATTCCACCCTATAAACGTGTTGCAGTCTATTAAGTTAACTAACTTTTGAATTTCTATATGTTCTCTTATAAGTTGGTCGTCGTTCATTGCATTGACACAAACCAACGATGCAATTGCGTTGATAAATTTTTCTTTTGGTTGTAGCCATTTATTTAGATTGTTATCAAATGCATTAAGCATTATGAATTTTTTCTTTTTCTTTTGTAACAATGCCTGCAGTAATATAATTTGTTGCAACCACAGTTTAAGTTCGTATAATTCATTGTACCAATGTTTGTAATACATTTTTGCATAATCCGTTATCTTATGTGGATTATCCACTAAATCAGTATCTATATGCTTGTGTGTGTCAATTGTGATACTTGGATTAAAGTTAATTTCGTAGTTATTTAATGGGTTGTACTCGGTAAACCGCGCGTAATAAGTCCATGCAATAACAAAAAAATCATATTCATTTACGTGTTTTATAGTTCGATATACTATACGTTCATTTGTTCCACCTGAAACAGCGTCGTTTAAAAAATCAAGTTTGTAATAATTAGACACTAAGGTAGGCCATGAACTTTTTGATGGATTTTTTAATTCGTCTCCGTATGTAAAACTACACCCATTATAATAAATTTTCATAGGTTATTATATATGTCTATTAACTTATTAACATTAAAATTTTCTGAATTTATATTTCCAATTTGTTGATGAACAATTTGGTCAATAGATTGAATTTCAGAAACTACACCACCTGATTCTTCAACCATTTCGGTGCGAACAGGCATTAGTGATAACTCACGTAATTTATATGTTTCGACGAATGTTTCTTTTATGAATGTAGATTCTTCGAAACTAATATCAATGTCCATTATGACACGTACATGCATATTTGGTTTAAGTAATTCGTCGGGTTTCGCAATTACATCACTCAATTGGAATGATGAATAAAGTGGTTGCCCATCCCAATCATGGTACGTTGGGTTTTCACCCCACTCAAGAGTCATACACCCACGCTTTGAATCACCATCATCTGCATAGTTGTGAGGGAAGCAATTACCGATATAGTGTATGTTCTTCTGCTCTTGGCGCATGTGGAAATGACCTGAGAATACATAATCTATGTTAGTAAAATGTTCTGATTGAATTTCCCCTGTGTCAGGCATCTTAACATTAGCATTCATTTTGAAATGCGGTAGTTCAAAATGTCCGAATACATATTTTGCCTTTACATTCTTGACTTTTTTGTAATCATCTTTAACTAACCATGGCATAATAGCAACATCACCTTCGTTGAACCACTCATCGATAATTTTTATATTCTTTAAATGCTTCGCCCAACCAACACCATGTATGTCTCGTTTATCTCTGTAGTATAAATCGTGATTGCCAACTATGAAGTAAAAGTTCTCAAATACATCATTTAGTTTTTCTAATGCACTTAAACTAAAATCCAACGTATGTAAATTGATTGTTGCTCTGTTATGATGCCAATCGCCTAGGAAGAATCCTGTTTCACAACCTTCCTTCTTCGCAATTCCAATCGCCCAATCTACAAACTGTTCGCAGTCGGTATTATGCTGTACGCTATTATTCTTTAATCCAAAATGAATATCGGTAAATGCTAATGCTTTTTTGAATAAATTCACTCTTGGGTAGATTCTGATTTTTTATTTCCTTCGGAAATTTGAAAGTTTGCCTTTTTAATTCGGTTAGTTTGTGCTCTGTACATTTCCCTACTATCTCCGATGTCTTTTGCATCAGCAGTCGCCTGTTGGTGAGTCCAACTAGGTGCTAACCCATTTTCTTCTAAAATATCGTCTCTAATGTTTTGCATTTTCTTTTCGTTTAGAAGAACGCGCGTAAATGAGTTAGTAACAATTGCAGTGTAGTACGCAAATGGATTATCACTTTTAAGTTCGTTAAATTTTAGACCAACTTGAATTAATTGCATCAACGCAGATGCACGCATTTCATCGTTGTATGTGTATCCGCGCCAATTACTTCTAGTACCATACCGCTCGCACAATTTCATGTACATTTTTGCGAGTTCATCAGTTGTATTCCCATGTATTTGGCAAAATTCTCCATTTTCCAATTCACCTTTCCAATGACTTTTTCCAACTAAAAATGGGATATTATTTTCATCTATTCTGTATATAAAAAATGAATGAAAATTTGTTTTTGTTGGAACTAAAATTATATCTTCTGGTGTTGGAGTTTCACTACCGAATGGAGCATCTCCTAAGTCCAAATCATTTACTGCATCCAATATATAATCGTTCCCATTGGGCATTTTCGATTTGGGTTGTTTTTTGGGTATTAGAGGTACATGTTCGGTCGTCATGACACGAATGACAACATCTTGGGGTGTGATATCATCTACTGATAATTTATCTTTCTTGTCCAGTGTTTTTGATAATCGTTTTGCTCTTGCTTCTCTTGCAAGATACAATGTCTCGTCGTTTAGTTCACTAATATCCTCGACGATGAAATCTTGTTGATTATCTAAATCGGTGTCTCTGTAACTACAGTATGACATTTTACTAAGATGGATTTGTTTTAATATATCTTTGTTGTTCAGATAATTCTTCTTTCGTGCCATACTCGCCTCTATGTTATTTTATATAATATTATATTGTAATGAATTCTTTATATAAAATCTCACCACAATAGCCGTTCCAAGTGTTTAGGTAAAAAATATGTTGATAATATACGCATATAATTATCAACATAAATACACTACAGTATTTTTATAAAAAACATTATGTCACAACGTTCAGATATACAAGCAAGATATGACGAACACCGAATAAACGGCAGAGCAGACGCATGGGATTTGGCTGTGTCTGAGTTAGGCGGAGAGTTCGGTCACTATAAATTAGTTAACGGCGAAGTTGAAACTACGAGTTTATATGATACCGAACAAGCAAAAATTAAAGCAAAACAAGAAGAGTACGATGCGTGGTTGGAGTCAGGAAGTACAAATGCAACCAACGACGCAAATGCAAAGACAACAACGTCTACTTCTGCAACATCCAATATACAAGATAATTCAACCGCTACAGGTGGTGCATATACCAACACAAAATATAACTACGTTTCGGAAGACACTCCAGAAAGTTTAGCGTTTAAAGCCAAAGCGAACACATTAAGAGAGCAAGAAAATGCGATTAAAGAAAAGGTAAGAGCATCGGGTAAAACAGGTCGAGATGTATTAACTGACCCTGATGTAAAACGAGCGACCGCAGAACGCAAAGCGGCAGAGAACGCCGCTGAAGATGCACAAAAACACACAACGACACAAACAACAACATATCACGATGTGGACGGTAATGAAATATCAGAAGCAGACTATACGGTAAGTCATACAAAAAATCCTGTTACAGGTGCAACAGAAAATGTGGAAGTTGGTAATCCAATCAAGCCTGTGCAACTTACACAAGCAGATGCAGATAAATTAAACGCAGAAAGTGAATTCGCACCACGTACACTAGAAGATTTGCAAAACGAAGCAAACGACGTTGCGTATTTGGCAAACTTGCCAACGTACAATGGAATACAATTTCAAAATCAACAAGCATTAGACAAGTACAAAGCGAATAATCCCCCAACTCCTAGTTTAAAAACAAAAAGGGACACTGTTACTAATACTAATGCAACGCAGAACGAAGCAAATCAAGCAAAGAACGAAGCGGATGATGCACAGGATGAAGCGGATGCGTACTTAGCAAGTGGTGATGAAGAAGGTTACGCAAAAGCACAAGCAAACGCCAATAAATTAAAGGCAAAATCCGATGGACTACAAGCAGACATCGACGCCGCCGAAGATGCACAATTGGATGCTGAACTCGAAGCAATGAGTGATACACAAGAGATGATGGAAGAAGATTGGGAGATGGAACAACCACCAACTCCTGAACCAACTGTTGCTGAATTAAGAAAACCAATTGACAAAGGTGATTGGCGTGTACGTTTACGTCTAGCACCACAAAGTGATTACTTATACAATGCCCCAGACCCAGGAATACTTGCGCCGCTAACGGAAACAGATGGAATTATATTTCCGTATGTTCCGAAGATAGATACTGTCCATCAAGCAAGATATAATAATTATGACTTACCTCATAGTAATTACCGAGGTTACTTTTATGCGGGTAGTCATCAAGAGCGTGTGATTGTATCTGCTACATTTACAGCACAGGATACAAAAGAAGCAAACTATATGCTTGCGGCACTGCATTTTTTACGTAGTTGCACTAAGATGTTTTATGGACAGGACATGCAACGTGGAACTCCGCCACCATTGGTATTCTTGTCGGGATTAGGTGAACACCAATTTAATGAACATCCATGTGCTGTTGAAATTGTAAATATCAATTTACCAAATGATGTAGATTACATTAAAGCAGGTGACAGTGGAACATTTAGTGGTGATTTTATGTCACCATTAACAACATCCAAATCCAACACAACTCCGTCGTTCGGTAGTATGGTAAGTAGCATTGGCAGACTATTTGGGTCTGGGTTGAAAGTAGGTGGAACGCCCGCACCTACATATACTAGTGAAAACATATTTAAAGTAGAAAGTAACGGTACTACAATGATGCCGACAAAAATGGATATTAACTTTAACTTAATTCCAATTCAAACACGTGACCAAATTAGCAATGAGTACAGTCTTGAAGACTACGCTAGTGGTTCACTACTTAAGAAAGGATTCTGGTAATGTACAGCGCAACAAGCCCATACTACGAAACAAAGATTACTAAAACAGGTTTAGGAATGATGGTCAATAGACCAATACCAAAACTACAAAGTGATATGTCATTTGAAATTAATATAACATATCACTTGCGACCAGACTTGTTAGCGTTTGACTTATACAAAGATGCTGACTTGTGGTGGGTATTTGCACAACGCAATCCAAACACATTGGTTGACCCTTTATTTGATTTTAAGGAAGGCACTTCAATTCGTATCCCGACATTGGATACACTTAGAAATGCGTTAGGATTCTAGAATGGCAGGTAATCGGGATTATAGGATTAAGCAACGAATCAAGCAGAAGAATTCTGCCGCTGATATTGTTAATAAAGACGAACTAGCAAAGGTAGATGGAGCAAAAGTTATTGCCCCATTTATTGGTCCACAAACACAAGATGAATACAGTAAGAGCACAAATTCCGACTCGTTATTATCTGATTTACTTAGACCGGTTACGTTTACAGATACCAATGCAAAAAGTCCAACAATATTAACCACGGACAACGTAACAGGTAGAACAAATGGCACACTTCCTGGCGAAGGAGTTAACGGCAAGTTCGAAACAATTAGTAGTAAAGATGGTGACTTAGATGTAAAAAGTGTTGCAGGGGACAACCAATCCACTATTGCATCAGAGTTCCTAGAACCAATCACACCAAAAGGAAATCCATTCAAAGGTTTTGCTACAATGACATATAGTGTGAGTTTGTACTTAATGGGCGTTAGTGAGTACGCAAGTATGATTTCATCAGGTGTTAAAACTGTTAAAGGATTGACACTACTATTGCAAAGTGGTGGTATATCGAAAATGCCAGAAGGCAACCACGGTGCGAAACGTAGTAAACGTTACTTCCAAAAGGATTTTTATATAGATGACATAGAACTTAAAGGTCTTGTATCGGGTACTTCAGTAGGCTCACCTCATAATCAATTCCAAACGTCATTTACTATTACAGAACCTAACGGATTAAGTTTTTTAGAAAACTTACACGGTGTTGTACAAGAATACAACGTTAGTAATGGAATCAGCATAGATAGAATCAACTACGCCGCGCAGAATTATTTAATGGTGGTGCGTTTTTACGGATATGATAAGAATGGCAAACAAATAACAGGACGTGATATTGGTGTAAGTGAATCATTAAGTGATTTAAGTAGTATATCCGAGAAATTTATTCCATTTCAATTTACTGGAATACAATTTGCATTAGAAAACGCAGTAGTTAAGTACAAGTGCGAAGCAGTATGCCCACAAACACAAATACCGTTCGGTGTTGCTAACTCAACGATTCCGTTTAATGCAGAATTGTTTGGTCAATCGGTTGGCGCAGTACTAACGGGTAAGTTAAGTACCGAGGATTTAGATACAGAAGACGAACATAAAGAAAATCAAAATGCAGACCCAGAAGCAGATGCTGTGTACGGCCAAAATATATCATTAGTTGATGCATTGAACTCAGAACAGAATAGATTAGTCACAGACAAGAAGTACGAAATACCGCACAAGTACGTTATTGAATTTGAGAAAGGTAGTAATATTGATAAAGCCTATGTAATAACCACAGGTGAATTTACAGATAAAGATAATGTTCCAATGATGGTTAAAAACCAACAGTCATTGCTTACAAACAAAGGTTTTTACGATAAGAATAAGAAGTTGTTCTCGTTTACTGCTGGGCAATCTATCGTACAAGCAATTGATATGATTATTAGAACAAGTACGTTTATATCAAATCAACAAGATATTACAATCGACGAAGTTACTGGCAAGGTCACTAAGAAAGAGAAAGCACCTACTGTTTTACAATGGTTTAAGGTCAGAACACAGGTTACTCCATTGAAATACGATAATAAACGTAATGATTATGCGTATGAAATAAAGTACGTTATTTCACGTTATCAGATTAATAATATACGTTCTCCTTACTTTGGTCCTTCTTATTTTAGAGGAACACATAAGGAATATGATTATTGGTTCACAGGAAAGAACACAGAAGTTCTTGACTTCAGGCAAGAGTATAACTACTTGTACTACCAAACGTTTGGTGGGGATATGGGTATTCCAAAGATGCAAAACAATGCTAGAGAACTAACAAAACAGGTATATCAAAATAGTAGTTCTGAATCAGCACAAGGCAGTAAGAACAGAAGAAACGAAGGTTCTGCAAATGCGGCTAGTTTATTGTACTCACCCTCAGACCAAGCAAACGCACAATTAACAATTATTGGAGACCCTGATTGGATGGCACAGAGTGAAATATTTTACTCTCCTGATGCAACTGGCGTGGGATTAGGACCGTTTATGAGTGATGGGTCAATCAACTATGACGCTAGTGAAGTTTTGTTTTCTGTTAATTACAATACAAATGTTGATTACGATTTAAAAACAGGCATCGCTGATATGGGTACAGGAGACTCGCGAATGAGTCTGATATATCGCGCGAATACAATCACAACAAATTTAAGTGATGGTAAATTTACACAGGTACTCGAAGGAACAATGATGATGTTCCCAACAGCGGAACAAGCAGAAGCAGAAGTAAAAGAGAAGGAAGAGAATTTTGGAAATTTATCAATAACGGAAGAAGGAGACACTGACGCGTTCGGTAATCCAATTGATACTAATTTTGAAGGAACTATTGCTCCGCATTTTGAGGAAGCAGATAGAATTGCGGCAAGAATGAATGAGGTAATGGACGATGACGACTAATGGCTGATGATATATTAAAAAGTAGAGGACGTACCAAAGGGTACAAATTAGACAGAGGCGGAATGCCTGCTGACACAGGTCCTTTTATTGCTGAAATAATGAATAACGTTGACCCTACTAGAAATGGGCGTATTCAAGTTTATATTGAAGAATTTGCTAAAGGCGACAAGAACGACCCAAGTGGTTGGAGAACAGTTAGTTACTTAACACCGTACTACGGTAAAGTCGAACATAATGGAACAACAGAGGGCGTAGGTACATCAGTTGGTAACACACAGTCGTACGGTATGTGGTTTACACCACCTGATGTTGGCGTTAAAGTAATGTGTTTCTTCGTCAACGGTGACCCTGGATACGGATATTATAATGGGTGTGTTCCTGAAAGTGGGTTAACACATATGATTCCCGCAATTGCAGATAATGTTACTGAAATTAATCATAAAGATAAAGCAATTTCAGAAGACCCACGTTTCTACGAAAAACCAAAACCCAAACATACATCGGTTACTGCTACTATGTATCAACAAGGGTTGGATAAAGACACTGTACGTGGCGTTATCAACTCAACAGTTCAAAGAGAAAGTCCTAGTAATGTGTACGGTATTAGTACACCTGGAAGACCAGTGTACGCTAATG
>Ga0233449_1002070_pt1 | contig 16562 bp, 18 predicted proteins | sample SI_124_October20_FD_183012 | JGI IMG/M metagenome (GOLD analysis project Ga0233449, IMG submission 183012) | Seawater microbial communities from Saanich Inlet, British Columbia, Canada - SI_124_October2016_200_MG | ecosystem: Environmental > Aquatic > Marine > Inlet | place: Canada: British... | reverse complement strand
CTAACAATATCTTCAGCAACATCACCCTGATAGAAACCGTCACGGCCTTCATTGCCTATAATTTCAAGCGTATCCGCTAGTTTCGGCTGCAATATTGTTTCCCCGACTTTTAAAATCGACCCATTAGGCCTAAAAACCGCCGATGCATTAACGCAGTCCTTTAATTTATCTCCGCTACCTGCAAAATCTATACTAACCCGCTGCGTCACCGGTGAACCAGCGCGGGCAACTTTAATCGCCGGCTTTAATATCTCACTTAGCGGAAGAGACCCATGATCTCTAACCAGTCTGTCCCAAGCATCAACGGCACCCGGTATCGTCACCGAATGAGAGCCTATTGGTGCAATTTCATCATAACCCTGATCAAGATACCACTGCAGGTTTGCCGCCGCAGGTGCGCGGCCCGAACCGTTATAAGCCACATATTGATCAGAACCACCCGGCGCATACATGCAGAAGCAATCACCGCCAATACCGGTTGACTGCGGCTCAACAACGCATTGAACCGCGCAGGCCGCCACAGCCGCATCAAGCGCGTTGCCACCTTGCTTTAATATCTCAATCGCCGTCTCCGTCGCCAAATGATGTGACGTCGCAGCCATGCCGTTTTCACTTTGAACCGGATCAAGGCCATATTTTCCAAAATTTCCCATTTTTATATAATCACTTATCTATTTATGTTCATCAAACCATTTTACTATATGTTGTACTTTTGTAACCAGGTTCGACGGCCTAGCTGTAATACCGTGATATGATCCGGGAATTCTCACCAACGCCGCTTCCACATTCTGCAGTTTCAATGCCTGATAATATTGCTCACTTTCGGATATTGGTGTGCGCATATCCAGCTCACCACCCAGTAACATCGTCGGTGTCGTTACATTACCGACAAGTGACAGCGGTGATCTGCGCCAGTAATTTTCCTGATCATCCCATGGCATTTTGTCAAACCAATATTTTGACGCTGTAAGCGCCATATCAGAATAAAGCGCAAAACTGGTCCAATTAATAACCGGTTTAGCAACAACCGCTGCCTTAAAGCGGTCCGTCTTACCTATGATCCAGCTACTTAAGACACCACCACCGGAACCGCCAGTGACATAAAGCTTATCCGGATCGACATTACCTAATCCGATCACATGATCTACACCTGAAATCAGATCATCATAATCATTTCCTGGATAATTAAGATGGATTAGATTAGCAAAATCATAACCGTAACCGGTACTTCCACGTGGGTTAGTATAAAGCACCATATAACCGTTATTTGCCATCAACTGAATTTCCGCTGAAAAATGTGGCCCGTAAGCCGAAAACGGCCCGCCGTGAATTTCTAGTATTAATGGATATTTCTTTGACGCATCAAAATCGGTCGGCTTAACCAGCCAGCCCTGTATATCCTGCCCGTCATGGCTTGATTTATACCAGACCTCCTCGACAGTACCCAGTTTGCGGTGATCCAATAATTCTGCATTAATATCAGTAATCTGTGTTACATCACCGCTTCTGCGGTCAGCGACCCCGATATTGGCCTGATCCATCGCCGTTGCATAGGTCATAGCGATGGTGCCGTCAGCACTTACATTAAATGTTCCGCCCGCATAAGGGCGACCGAATGATGTGCCACTAACACCGCTGCTAATTTCATAAATATCACCAGCCATGCTAACTCGTGACACCTTATTAGACCCAAGATCGGTATATTGGAAATAAACAGCCTTACCTGACCAATGAAACGTACCGACACTACGGTCAAGGCTTTGCGTCATATTACGGACATTACTGCCGTCAATATTCATCACATAAAGCGAATTATTATGATAGCCCATACGTTTATCATCGGACCCAGTGTAGGCAATCAGTTTACCGTCCGGCGAAATTTTCGGATTATTATCCGGGCCAAAACGATACGTTAGCGCTCTAATATAACCGTCCGTAAGATTAACGGCATATATTTCCGAATTACGATGTTCTGATTTATGCACATCATGACGATTTGCGGAAAAATAAAGTGTCGTTTGATCTGACGACCACGAAATATCAGAAGTATGATTAAACGCACCCGTTGTGATCTGGCGCGGTGAACCACCAAGGGCTGGCACCACAAAAATCTGGCTATTTCCCGGCTTCACATAACCGCGACCATCATTTCTATACTGAAGCTCTCCAATATAGGTTGCCTTCTTGGCCCACTCAGCCCCTTCGGGTGCCTTTGGCAGCGACGCATATGTTTTTTCTTTCCCCGGTACAAATGCACTAAAAGCAATTTGCGAACTATCAGGTGACCATGTCAGCTTTGAAGCTCCCGTTTGCAGCTGCGCCACCTCAAAACTTTTCCCCGTATCTAAAAACCGCACCATAATCTGCGATTTCCCACTTTCGTTAGACGTAAAGGCAAGCATCGTCCCGTCAGGCGAAAAGCGCGGATTAGAATTATTATTTAATCCCGAAGTAACAGGCCGATGGTTCGATCCATCAAGCCCCACACGCCAAAGATTACTTCGCTTACGGTCTTTCATTATATCCATAAAAGTACGAACATAAACAATCTCACTACCACCAGCCGAAAACTGCGGATCATTAGCATACTCAAGCTCAAAAACATCCAACCAGTCAAAATTAGTCTTCTGCGCGTTTGCCAGTGTTGGTAACACCATGATCATAGATATCAGGATAAATAAATTTTTCATTTCCGCCCTCATTTGTGTGTGTGTGAAATTAGCTTAAACGTAAAAGGAATAGTTTGGCAAGTAAGAGATTAATCAGCATTCATTATTCAGCAATACGGCAATTCAAAACTTTATTAAGTTTCCTTGCATCCAAACCCACCCTCTCCCGCATCTATATAAGTACTATAACGAATATCTTTCTTTTTGGAATCTCTGCAGAAAATAAAACACTGCTGAAATTACCATATGCCGGGCGCATCTCCCCTAAGGATGTCGGATTATCCCTCCACGCTTCCGATATGCGCCCGGCATTTTTTTTGCCGCTCACATTCTCTATTGAAACCGTGATCTTTCATGATAAACTAGCAAAAAAATAAATGGATAAAACATCATGAAATTCGCTTCTTTTCTCTTTGCAACATTAGTTACACTTTTCACTATATCCCACGCCCCGGCGCAGGAGGTTGATACCTCTGGCTCGAGCGCTTATTCATATGGCTCAAGCGCCCGCATGCATCCGACAAAAGGTGTAAACGGTATGGTTACGGCTATTGAGCCGCTCGCTGCACGCGCTGGCCGCGATATCCTTGCCCAAGGCGGAAATGCCGTTGATGCGGCCGTTGCAACGGGTTTTGCCCTTGCGGTTACCCACCCGGAAGCCGGTAATATCGGCGGTGGCGGTTTTATGATGATCAGCCTGCCGGAACTTGATGAGGTGATCGCGCTTGATTACCGTGAAATGGCACCAGCCGCCGCATACCGTGATATGCTGCTTGATGAAAATGGTGATTATGATACGGACCGCGCCATATATTCTTACTTAGGAACAGGCGTACCCGGCTCGGTAATGGGAATGACGCAAGCGTTAAAAAAATATGGCACATTACCGTTAAAACAAGTAATGGCGCCAGCGATCAGGCTTGCCGAAAGTGGTTATATTTTAAATTACGCTAAGGAAGAAGCCTTTGAGGCAAATGTTGAAGATTTGAAACGTGATCCATCAACCGCTGAATTTTTCTTTAAAGCCGACGGCACAACCTATAAAATGGGCGAAAGACTTAAGCAGCCTGTGCTGGCCAGAACCTTGAACATCATTGCCGAACAAGGCGCTAAAGGATTTTATGAAGGTGAAATTGCCGCCCTTATTGTTGCAGAAATGGACAGCAACCGTGGCCTGATCACCCTTGATGATCTTAAAAATTATAAAGCGATTGAACGAAAGCCCATTATTGGCACCTTCCGCGGTCATGAAATTTATACCATGCCGCCAGCATCATCGGGCGGTATCCATCTGGTACAAATGCTTAATATATTAGAAGGCTACGACCTTAAATCCATGGGTCATAACAGCGCAGATTATATTGCTGCGCTAGTAGAATCCATGCGCCGCGCTTATGCGGACCGTTCAGAATATCTCGGCGATCCCGCCTATACCGATGTTCCGGTCGAAGAATTAATTGATAAAGCCTACGCGGATAAACTGCGCGCACAGATCAATTTGAAACAGGCAAGCCTTTCAACGGATATAAGTCCCGGCCTTGAAGCCCCTTATGAAAGCCCGCAAACCACTCATTATTCAGTAATGGATAAAGATGGCGGCGCGGTTTCTGTGACAACCACTATTAACCTTGCTTATGGTGGTGGTGGCTCGGTTGATGGGGCCGGCTTCTTCCTTAATAACGAAATGGATGATTTTTCCGCTAAGCCCGGCACACCAAATGCTTTTGGTCTGATCGGCGGTGTCGCTAATGAGATTGAACCAGGAAAAAGACCCCTTTCATCAATGACCCCGACCATTGTGCAAAAGGACGGCGAGGTTGTGCTTGTTACCGGTTCCCCCGGCGGCAGCACGATTATTACCATCGTTATGCAGATGGTCCTTAACGTGATTGAATTTAACATGAATATCGCCGAAGCATCTGTTGCACCGCGCGTCCATCATCAATGGCTGCCTGATGTACTAATGACGGAAGCCGGCGTATCGCAAGATACACTGGACATACTCCGAGCCCGTAATTTCATTTTACCAGCAACACCTGCGGGTGGCGGCAGCCCTTACAGTTCAACACTAGGCCGTACCAATTCCATCACCCATCATGACGGAATATATTACGGATTTTCTGACTTACGCGGCCTTGAATACGGTGTCGCCGGTTACTAAGGATAGAACCGATGAGTAAAACAGCACTGGTCACCGGGGGTAATAGAGGTCTCGGTCTTGAAATCGTCAAAGAACTTGCGGCGCGAGGCTATAAAACATTGCTCGGTTGCCGTGATATAGATCAGGGAGCAGAAGCCGCTGGCGAACTTCACGGCGATATAAAGGTAGTCCATGTTGATTTATCGGACTCAAACGCTCTTCGAAAACAAGTTCGCGATATACTGGAACGTCATGATATTGATATTCTGATTAATAATGGTGCGATCATCAAGGACGGCACAGTGCTGGACGCTGAAAGACAAGATTTCTATGACAGTGTTCAGGTAAACCTTGTCGCCTGCTTTGATCTTATACAGGAAATTTCCCCGACCATGATCCGGCGCGGCTATGGACGCATCGTCAATGTCACATCCGATTGGGGATCATTCGCCGACGGCCTTACCGGTCCGGTCGCCTATTCAGTAACCAAAGCAGCCCTCAACGCGCTGACCATGAATATGGCGCGCGACCTGCCGTCAAATATCAAAGTAAATTCGGTCCATCCCGGCTGGCTAAAAACTGACATGGGCGGTTCTTCCGCTCCCTTAAGTGCCGCCGACGGCGCAGAAACCATAATATGGCTCGCCACCCTGCCCGACGACGGGCCAAGTGGCGGTTTCTTTACACAGAAGAAGCCCAAGCAGTGGTAGTTACTTAAGCATATCCAGTGAATAATCGGTTGCTTTCATATAAACTGATTCCGGTGTTTTAGCGAGGATTGGGCCGTTGGCGTTGGTACGTTCAGCGACCACTTTCCAGTCTGGATCATTGATAAAAGCCTGCCAATTTTTCTTGGCCTGATCTAGGCTTGCATGGCTGATTACATAAATAAGCGTGTTTGGCTTATCGACCGGTGTCCAATAACCAAGCGACGTCATACCGTGCGTATTAAAAAGCCCGATGGTATCATCGCGAAAGCGCGCGTGAAGATCGTCCAGCTTTCCTTCATTTGTAGTATAGGTGCGAAGCTCATAAACAGTATCATCGCCCATTTGTGCATTTGCAATTGCCGCGCCAAAAAACATCATCCCTGCCACTAAAATAGAAAATATTTTCATTATTTTATCCTCATAAATTTTGATTGTTAATTATCTATATCCCGCGCCACACGAAAACCCAAGTCATTAAATCGTGTATCCGACGGATTATTGATGCGAAACGCTGAACGTAAACTGATCGGCGCGCTATACCACGCCCCGCCGCGTACGGCGTGTCTGCCTGATGAGCATACTATATCCGGTTCAGCATCGTAATTATCACGGTAACAGTCTGCTACCCATTCCCAGACATTGCCCTGAAGATCATAAAGTCCAAACGCATTAGCCGCGAATGATCCTACTGGCGCAGTATATTCCCATTGGTCAGTTCCGCGAACAAGCCCGCCGCAACATTCATCCTTGCCGTAATTTGCCTGCTCGTGAGAAATGCTCGCCCCTGTACTATATTCATCAGCACTTCCGGCCCGCGCGACATATTCCCATTCTGCCTCACTAAGCAATCTATAGGGTTTACCCGTCTTTATATTTAACCACGTAAGATATTTCTGAATATCGTCCCAACTGACATTCATCACCGGATGGTTGTCTCTACCCCAATCTTCGTCGTGAGCAGGACGTTCATTAATCATATCGCCGCCGCCTTCGCAAAACTCAGCCGCGACGCATTGATCCCACTGTGCGAATGTCACTTCATGGATTCCAACCGCAATAGATTTTGTAATCTCAACATTATGAGCCGGTTTTTCATTAACCTGCCCCGCGTCACTACCCATCATAAAACTGCCCGCGGCAACGATAATCATATCCGGGCAGTCTGAACAATCCCGAAATACACGCTCGTCCGCAGCCTGCGCTGGGCTCTCGTTTTCAATGAATGGATTAAAGTCAGCACCACCGGCGCATGACGTTAAAAACAACAAACTCAAATACAATAAATATCTCATTTGCCCACCTTCAATTTATTATAGTTAACTACCTTAACGAAAAATCATTCTTTATGAAAGTCTAATAAATTGCCCTCACTAGACTAATTCAGCTAATGGCTGTAAGCTGTTCCAGTCTCAGGGGAGAAATAATGATTTTACGCAAGTTCATAAAACACGTAACCGATCAAAACTGGTTCGCTGTCGGACTAGATGTGATCGTCGTAATCGTCGGCATCTTCCTCGGGCTTCAGGTTCAGGACTGGAATGAGGGACGCCAGCTTAAGCAAGAAGAACGGACATACCTTCAAAAACTTCATGATGAAGTGGTGCTGATGAAAGAATTGAGCACGAGCCGCCTCGGGGAGCGAACCTTCGCCGTTAACAACCTGCAGCATGTTGTTGATATATTGGCAGGTAACTTAGCTATCGATGAACTCGGACCTGACCATTGCATCGCGATTGCTCAATCTTCAAATTATCAAAATTCCGTCGGCAAGCTTGCATCAATAGCGGAGCTGGAAGGGAACAACAGTTCATCAATAATCCAAAATGTTCAGATTACCGACATAATATCAGATTATATCAGGCTTCATGAACGCTGGGACAATCTTACTGAAAATGCGAGACAAGGCAGCGTCATTCTTACCAACGAATTCCCCGAATCATTTCATTTGAATAGTAAAATCAACATAAGGGGGCGTAGCCTTGAAAACAATTCCTATAGCTGTAATTTTGAGCTGATGATCTCAAATGAGGCTTTTAAAAATATCCTACATTCAAATGCACGTAAGTATGCCGTAATTGGAACCTTTTTACGCTTTCACCATGAAAGACTTATCGCCCTGCACAGTGCCCTAGACACCGAACTCGCCGTCACCCATGAGGAGCCCGCCCAATGATCATACAACGCTTAACCTCTGCCATTCGCCACCAGAACGGGTCGCAAATCATCATCGAAATACTGATCGTTGTGATCGGTATCTTCTTAGGGCTTCAGGTACAGTCTTGGTACGACGGGCGCATTGCAAAGCAAGAAGAAGGGCAGATTATTGATTATCTGATTGCAGATATTGAAAATGCAGTCATTAGACTTGAAAGTGCGGACAATTCATTTACCGCTAGTATAAATGCCCACGCAAGTCTGCTGCAGCAACTTGAACAGCAACAGCTATCAAGTGACGAAATTGACGTTTTTGAATATAATCTGTTTTCCGTTGGTAAGACGCCACCATTTCAAGGCTATTTAGATACTCTTACCGACACCAATATTGATAAAATACAAAATAGCATCATAAAAAGAATAATTAACAATTATCTAGATAGCAAAAATGAGCAATTCATCCTACTGGAAATAGTTTATGCACGCCTCAATATTTCCCGTGCTCCAGTAATGAAAAAAACACTGATCAGCGAAGAAACTTCCATAGGTGTGGTGAAATTTTATGATTTTGAAAGTTTAAAAGATGATTACGAATATAAGATAAGCATCGGATATATTCTCAATGATATGACTGTGATTCAACGGCGCTTAAAAAAGGTAATCGAGTATACACATACGTTGATTGAAATTTTAAAAGGCTATCAATCAGGTGAAAAATTAGAAGAGGTAACATTCCAATGATCATAACCCGCCTCGCGAGATCCATCCGCAACCAAAACTGGTCACAAATAATCACAGAAATCCTGATCGTCGTGATTGGTATCTTCCTCGGGCTTCAGGTTCAGGCATTTTACGATGACCGGCAGAATGTTGAACAGGAAAAAGACATTCTTCTTTCCCTCAGCACTGAAGTGGATGAATTACTTGTTGAAAAAATTAGAGATATTGAGCGTTCGCAAGCCGATAATAAAATATTACTACAGTCGCTCGATATTCTTTACGGTGATAATCAAAACGCAGATTTTAGTGAAGAAATGTGCCAAAGCCTAGGTCGTTCAGTGATTATATTCTGGTCTTATCGGCCTTTGATTTCCGCTGAAGAAATTATTGCCTCAGGCAGACTAAACCTTATTCAAAGCGAAGAACTGCGGCAGATTATTATGAACTATAAAACCAGCCTTGAAGAACTTGCCTATAGTAATAACAATTCAAGAGATAACTTAGTGAGTATTTATAGAAATTTTCCAGAACTGATCAGCCGTAGATTTGTCACACCCAACTCACCTGCCGATTGTGACGTGGAAAAAATAAGATCAAACATTCAATTTCGAGCCGACATCCAAACAAATACCCAGCGCAAAAATGATGTTTATCAAAAATCAGTAAGAGAACTTGAGCAATTACAGGAAATAAAATCGCTACTTGATCATGAATTGGCACTTAAGAACGAAGGAGCAGTATCATGATCATAACCCGCCTCGCATCCGCCATCCGCCAGCAAAACTGGTCACAAATAATCACAGAAATCCTGATCGTCGTGATCGGCATTTTCCTCGGGCTTCAGGTTCAGGCTTTATATGATGGACGAAATGCGGCAGATGAAGAGCAGCGCGTGCTCGGCTATCTGATTTCCGATATGGAGCAGACCCTGGAATTTATGGATATTCGGATTGACAGCTATGAAGGACAAATCAAATTAACATTTAAAATGCTCGATATTCTTGAAAAAGGTATTTTAAATCCGCAGGATGTCGCGGATTTTGAAGAGGCTATCACCAGACTTGGTAGAGGTGAGCAACTGGACCCTTACATAAATTCTTTTTACGATCAAAATTTAAACCGCATTCTTGATGGTGACATGCGTAAATTAATTGATGACTATCGCGGCGAGGTCAGACGCCAGGATAATATCATGGAAACTCTAAAAGACCGAACGGCTGTCGCCCGCTCCGTAACGTCTTTCATAACGCCAGTCCAAAGGGGTTTGGACAATGAAGTTCTGGTCTATTATGATTTTGACCAATTAAAAAATGACCAGAAGTATCGCGCCGCGATCATATCCATAAATGGCTTTGTCTCTGCAGCGTTGGGGCGCTTTATCTCAACCCGTGAAAATTCTGTGTTAATGCTGGACGCTCTCACTAAATATAAAGCCGGCGGCAGAGTAGAGGAGATAAAATTCTAATGATCATAAACCGCATCGCAAGCGCCATAAAACGCCAAGACCTTAGCCAGATCATCATCGAAATCTTCATCGTAGTGATCGGTATCTTTCTCGGCCTTCAAGTGACCGACTGGAACGAGGAACGCGAAGAACGGGTTCAGGAAGAAACCATTTTGAACCGAATGCATACGGAAGTTTATGATGGGCTTGGTTACCGCGACGCGTTAAGCCAAAACATGATATTTGGTGAATTACAGATTACAATAAGAGATAGGCTTGCAGATATAGCGAAATTTTTCAAAGAGGGTACAAACCGGGATCATTTTGATTACCGTCATTGTCAGGCAATTGTTCTATCCCATGTTAATAATAACACTACAATTACACTTCCGACGATGATCGAGCTGCTGTCGAGCGGCCAAATTTCGCTGATCAAAAGCGAAGAGATTAAAACGGCTCTGTCCGGTTACACAATTGCGTCAGAAACCATGACAACACAAACCGATGTTTTAAGTTCCCTCAGCCTCGTACTAGCGCGTAAATATCCGAATTTGATTGAACTGGACAATGTCACCCCGATAGGAATTGGAAACGAATTTAACGGCAGACATAAATGCGACTACGACCAAATGGCCCAAAGCGTAGCTTTTAAAAATGATTTTTATGATAACAAAGTTAAGCAGGAGGTCTTTGTAAATATTTATCTCAATCAACGGCAAAAATTCGAAAATATCCACACCGTCCTCGATGCAGAACTCTCCATCACCCATTCGGAGCAAAACCCATGATCATAAACCGCATCTCAAGCGCCATAAAAAGACAAGATTTGTCGCAAATAATCATAGAAATCCTGATCGTCGTGATCGGTATATTTCTCGGCTTACAAGTCACCGACTGGAATGAGGGACGGCAGGACCGTATACAGGAGAAAAAATATTTAAACCGTTTTCACGTAGAGATAATTGAAGCTTTAAAACCTGCGCAGGGATTGCTTATATCAAATGAGCTAAGACACAAAGACATTACCGATATCGCAAAAATAATTAACGGCGACATAAAGGCTGATGGAATAAGCAAATCTCAATGTCATTCCCTGCATATGGCGGGTATTTTTTCAAGTCAGGCCACCGCACTGCCAACCATGAACGAATTATCATCAACCGGACGATTATCGATCATCCAAAATGAAGATATCAGAACCGCAATGTCTAAATATCAGGTTAATGTCGGAACCTGGGATGGCGTAACGGTCAGCCTACGGGCTGATCATGTTTCATTTTCAGATAAATATCCCGAAATGATCGTTCTTGATCTGGCCTTGGCAAACCAGACGTTTACTATTTCTAATAGGAATAATAGTTTATTCAACCATGTCTGCGACCTTAACCTGATGAAGCAAAATACCCGTTTCAAAAATGATCTCACCAAAATGGCAAATAAAATGGATGCATTTATGGTTATATTCCTCGCCAGTCAGGTAGAACAATTAAACAGTCTTCATGAAATATTGGATCAAGAGCTGAGCATCACACATCCGGAGCAAACCCCATGATCATAAACCGCATCGCAAGTGCCATAAAACGCCAAGACTTGTCGCAAATCATCATCGAAATAATGATCGTCGTCGTCGGTATCTTCCTCGGTCTTCAAGTACAAGCGTGGTACGACGGTAGGCTTGCAGAGCAGGAAGAAAACCGGACGGTAGAGTATTTTATATCTGACCTTGAAAAAAACATCACTGTTTTGAGAGCCAGAAAACTCTATATGGATAACCAGATTGCAAAAGGCCATATTGTGCTGGAAGCCCTAGAAGGTGAGCAGTTAAACGAGGGCGATAAAGCCGATTTTGAAGAGGGTATAATTCTTGTTGGCCGAAATGAACCACTCACTTCTTTCCTGAGTTCAATAAATGAGCAAAATCTTGATAAAATACTCAACAATGAAATGCGGCGAATTCTTGATGGTTTCGTCGGTTATTTAAATCGCACGTCAGCTGTGGAAGAAAATATTAAAGCAAACATGCGGGGCGTTATGCCATTCATTAATCGCCGTTCGGCCTTTACGGGTAATACAAATTCAGGATTTACCGGCAGCACTACTAGAGCAGGCATTGCTGTATATGATTTTGACGTGCTAAAAAACGACCCTGATTACAAAGCATCCTTTGCTAACGTTCAGGGCAAAACTATAAATTTTCAAGCAATGTTAATCACCATGATAGAGCAATCGCAATTAATGACTGACATATTAAAACAATATCAAGCCGGTGACCAGCTTGCGGAGGTAGAGTTCCAATGATCATTCAACGTCTCACATCAGCTCTTCGAAAACAGGAATGGTCCCAAGTCACGGTCGAAGTGCTGATTGTTATCGTCGGTATATTCCTCGGCCTTCAGGTTCAGGCATTATACGAAGAACGCGCTGACCGCGAACAGGAAACCATCTATCTAAACCAGCTTCATGAACAGGTGACAGAGCTTTTTTCCACACAACAAAGGATTTATGAGCGCGAGCTTTTAAGAAAAAATATTTTAATTGATGTCTTAAATACTTTTAATGGTAAAGGCGATATTTCCGAATTGAATGATGATCACTGCGCTGTCGTTGCCCGTTCACACTTACTTAGCATCCCGACGTTTCCGCTTCCCGCCAATACTGAAATATCAAATAGTGGCCAACTTTCCATATTTCAAGATCAAAAACTTAGATCATTGCTGTCCCGCATTTCATTTCAGTCGCAAGCAAGCGGGATCATATACCAAATCATAAGCGATACCCGACAATTGCCAGATGATTTCCCTGAAATGATCAAGCTGCTGCCGCCGCCAGATTACGAGGTTTTGAGTTTTTTGATCTCGCCTAAATTATGTGATTTTAAACTCATGAGCGAAAGTCAGGAATTTATCAATGCACTCTATGGAAATACCGAGCGTTGGAACAGAAATATCCTCCAATTTCAAAGATACCGAAACCTGATAGACCAGCTGCACAGTGAACTTGACCACCTGCTCGGCCTTTCCCACGAAGAAGAAACTTAAGTGATCCTGCGCCGCAATTGGTCTTTTTTTAATATTTTTGCTCAACAAACAGGAATATAATCGTCGTCTCGCCGACATTGACAAGCTCATGCCAATCTACACCATTACTTTTACCGCTATTTCCGGTGATGCTGGTGCTCTGAAATGTGCCGCGCGGCGATGTTACCTCTAGCGTCCCGCCCGATACCACATACGTGAAATAAGGCCCGTGCGTGTGACGGTCCTGCCCCACACCGGGCGGATAAGTACATGTTCCGGTACGGATTTTATCGTCCTCAAAAAGCACAACACAAACCGCCTCGCCCTTCCAACCCGCCTCAATAGTATCAGGCAGATTTTCCTGGGCCATAGCCGTAATTGGTAGCATCAGTAATGCCAATAAGATTTTTTTCATGGATTTTTCCTTCAATTTTTAAAAGCTTACTCAAATTGCATCAGCATTGGCAATCTTAATCGTTTATTGCTATTGAATTGTTTGTTAAGATGTAAAAAAACAATTATGGAATTTGGGAATATGAAAATGCAGCTACATTTTAAAATAGGCCTCGGCCTTATTATTACTCTTTTATACACCGCAAATGGTTTTGCTCAAACCGCTACGGACATCGCGGACAAGATGTTTTCAGATGCGACGGCCCTGCCCGGCGTTCCAGGTATTAATGTCGCGGTGGCTAATGAAAGTGGTGTTCTATGGGCTGATGGTTTTGGGTTTGCCAATATTGAATATGATTTGCCGATGATCCCGGCCACTAAAATGCGTATTGGCTCTGTCGCAAAGGTTATAACAACCGCCGCGCTGATGAAAATGGTTGAACGCGGCAAAATTGATCTTGATACGGATATTAGGGATTATGTGCCCGAGTGGCCCGCTAAACACGCCAAAATCACCATCAGGCAGCTCACCGCACATGTGTCAGGCGTCCGCCACTATGCGGGCAATGAATTTGCTTCTAACGTCGAATATGAAAATTCAATTGCTGCGCTCAGTATGTTTAAGGATAGCCCGCTTAAATTCGCCCCCGGAAGTGATTACAGTTATTCAACATATGCTTGGACACTAATCGCCGCCGCCATGGAAAGTGTTTCAGGCAATGATTTTAAAGCCATCATCCGTGATGAGGTTCTAAATCCCCTAAACATGACCGGTACGACCTTTGATGACGCCGCACCGCTAATAGAAAACCGTCAGGGCTCCTATGATTATGTAGGTGGCGCGCTTGTTAATACCCCGGCCGTTAATAACAGTTATAAATATGCTGGTGGTGGCTTCCTTGCCACCCCGACCGACATCGTAAATTTTGCCATGGCCCATACTAAAAGCGGTTATCTTAAATCCGAAACCCTGGACGAAATGTTCACAATCCTGCCCCCATCCTTTCACGGCATCGGCTGGGTGGTTGGTTTTGACCGCTATCTGAATAATTTCTCAGGTGATATGCTCGCCATAATGAAAGAACACCCCAACACCGTTATGCATTCAGGTGGCAGCGCTGGTGGCCTGACCATGATGATGCTCTGCCTTGACCATAACCGTGCCGTGGCGCTGACCAAAAATGTCGGCAATGGCAGTGACGCCAACCATTTCGAACTGGCCCTTCGAACGCTGGATATATTTCATAAAAATGATTAAAGCTCGCCACTGCACTGAAGAAGACCTGACAGATGAAAATGTTGACCTGATATTTACGTTGATTAATTCGGTATATGATCAGGCCGAAGAAGGCATGTGGCAATTTCACGGCACCCGCGCCAGCCTTTCCGATGTTAGGACCATGCTAAGTGAACAATCTCTGATACTAGCCGAAAAGAACGGTGAAATCGTCGGTTCCACTAAAATAGGACGTCATGACGACATTTGTGCCGAGTTTGGTATGCTTGTCGCTGATCCAAACCTTCGCGGATCAGGCATTGGCACCGCCCTTGTTAGCGCCGCCGAACATTGGGCCCGCGAAGGCGGTCATAAAGTCATGCGCCTTGAGCTGCTAACGCCGCGCCACTGGAGCCACCCAAGCAAAGAATTTCTAAAGAAATGGTACAGCCGATTGGGCTATATCCCCGGCGAAACCGTCGCCTTCAATAAAGCCGAACATCTTGCAACAGAATGCGATTTCACCGTCTGGAAGAAGCAGCTTGAATAGTTACTGCGCCGCTTCCTCGGTCAATATAACATCAAGCACCAGTTTCATGTTCTGATAGATGTCATCATCGATAATGCCGCCGAAGGCCGGGGCTAGAAGCGTATCGTCACAGACATGATAATATGATTTTTCATTCGTTAGTAGAACGCTGTCTTGTTCGCCGTAAAAATTGGAATTTTGCATGATGTGATATTCCATTAAGTAATCACTTCGGCTCTGAAAGAAAAAATTCATATCCGCCGTACCAGCGCTACTTTTAAATGATGCTGTGACCGCGCTTAAGCTCTGTCCCACATAATAAGCATTAATATCCGCCCCACCCATAGCACGGCCAAAGTTAACGTCGAGCTTTTCTTTTCTAAGGATGGAAAGGTCAGTATTCATAAGGTTTTCAAGGTTTTTTGGGGTACAGACAACACCCTGCGCGACGCTAGATGAATTATTTAGTGAGATAGCTATAAGGGTGAGCGCCCCTAGGACCACGTTGGCAAACTTACTTCGTAAAAACACTTATTTTCCTTAAATTATAAACATTGAAGACTATCTATTAATAATCTTCGCCCTCAAATGCAATAACTTCACAGAAATCAATTAGTAATAAGGCTTGCTGGCATTCAGCGGCAGCATCACTCTGGCGATCAAATTGGCCGATAATAAGGCGAAGAAAATTTCGACCACGTACTGTGGCATTAGCGATCTTAATCGGTCGACCGTTCGTTAAAACCGGAATTCGTCTTTCAATATTACGTAACCCAGGACTAACACTTTCCTGAAGTTCGTATGATGCAACGTGAAGCCCGTAGCCGCCGTTGGATGCTGATGCACGCGGGCCATCATTTGGAACAACGGCGCCTTCGGCTGGCGCTACCGGCTCGGCCATTTGTTGTTCAAGCATTGCCTGTTTTTCAAGCGCTTCTTGCCTTACGGCATTAAGTTCAGCGTTAAGCGTACTAATTTCGCCCTGCATAAAAGTAAGCTTATTTTGTGCGTCCATAAGCCGCATACCCTGCTCGGCCAGTGCCTGATCTTTTTCAGCATCAAGCTGTTCCTGAGTAGGCCCCATTTCCTCAGGCGGCATTTGCTGTGCCATTTCTTCTTGTTCACTCGCCGCAACATTGGCAGGATCATTCATTCCTCCACCCAAAAAACCGTCAATAGTAGAACAGCCACTTAACACAAGCGTGCCCGCCAAAAGGAGAAATAATTTAGACTTTATTAACTGTAACCCGCGCATGGACTTAAACCTTTGATATTATGATTAACGGATGCACCATACCCGTTAACCATAACAACAATCAAGGTAAAATATTAACAAAGCGTCATAACGGGTTATTATTCAAGCTAAAATTTCAATCAGCCGATATTAACAAACTTGCTATTATCGCTCATTGCCACGCCGCCAGCCATTAGTTTTACCAGTCTTCCATCCTGAACGCTTAAAGTAACAATGATCTCGCTTTTTGACGGCACAGGCATAAAGAAGCCCTGCTCGATGATTATTTTGTCGCATTTAAAATCCATATGTTCAAAAAGGTAAGCGCTTAGATTA
>Ga0233449_1002069_pt1 | contig 16572 bp, 17 predicted proteins | sample SI_124_October20_FD_183012 | JGI IMG/M metagenome (GOLD analysis project Ga0233449, IMG submission 183012) | Seawater microbial communities from Saanich Inlet, British Columbia, Canada - SI_124_October2016_200_MG | ecosystem: Environmental > Aquatic > Marine > Inlet | place: Canada: British... | reverse complement strand
TTTTAGATTGCGTGACGCGGATACCTACGCAAAAACATATGGCGGCGCACATGATGCACTGGAACTTCAAAAAGAAGCCGTGTACGGATTAAGCGAGCATTACCGCGAAGATATTAAAAAGGCGAGACTTGTGGCATGTCCCGGATGTTACCCTACTGCAGCATTACTTGCCCTTATTCCGTTGATGAAAGAAAAAGCTATTCACAGGGACGGCATTATTATCGATGCAAAGTCCGGTGTGAGTGGCGCAGGCAGGTCTTTGAATGAAGCTAATCTTTTCACGGAAGTTTCAGAAGCCATGCACCCATACGCCATCGGTAATCACAGACATGCGCCGGAAATTGAACAGGAATTAAGCAGGGCTTTTGGTGAAGATCTACTTATTACCTTTACCCCGCATCTTATACCTATGAACCGCGGTGAACTTGAAACCATTTATGTCACCCTTGCGGATGGACAATCGGCTGGTGATTTAAGGGGCATACTTAAAAGACATTATCAGGATGAAACCTTTGTCACTATTGTTGGTGAAAACACCACTCCAGCAACTCGTGATGTTCGGGGTTCCAATAATGCCCATATTGGTGTGTTTGAAGACCGCATTCCTGGCCGGGCTATTATCGTCGTTGTAATTGATAATCTGGTCAAAGGATCATCGGGTCAGGCCGTTCAAAATATGAATTTGATGTTTGGTTTTGACGAGTCTCTTTCTTTAGAGCAAATGCCTTTATTTCCCTAGCCTACAGTTTATATTTACTAAAACTCATCATCTAAATATATTTAATTTTGATCTATGTCAAAATGCTTCATATTAAATACACTTTATGAAATCATTCCCATAATATTTAATAAAATTTTAACTATGCTAGGCAACTATTTATGCCTGATCATCAAAGGTGGGTGATTTAAAATAATTGTCTTACTTAGAGAGGGTATTTAAATTGACAGAAAAAAATATAACGCCTCAAAATATTGAGAGCACATTTGGCGATGATGAAATCATTGTTTCCAAAACAAATCTGAAAGGTCATATTACATATGTAAATGACGTCTTTTGCAGGCTTGCTGAAATGCCTGAAGAAAAAGCACTCGGCGCACCGCATAGCATTATAAGACATCCAGATATGCCGCGTACTATTTTTTATTTTCTTTGGCAACAAATTGAAGCCAAAAAAGAAATATTCGCTTATGTGAAAAATATGTCGATGACCGGGAAATACTATTGGGTATTTGCACACGTAACGCCCACGATTGATGCGAATGGCAATACCGTAGGTTATCATTCCAGTAGACGTAGTGCATTACCAGCACAGAAATCAGCAATAACCGATCTTTATGGTAAAATTCTGGAAGTGGAGAGAAAACATTCCAACCGAAAGCAAGGAATGGACGCGGGTGTAGCATTTGTATCTGATTTATTAAAACAGAACGGTGTTAGTTATGATGAATTTGTATGGTCAGTAGGGAATTAGAAAATGTTATTAAAAAAATTAAAACCAACTATGAATGATATGAATGTTTCTATAAACCCAGTTTCCAAAAATTCTAGTGAACTAGATATAGTTAAAGCAGAACTTGAAGCCTATAAAAGTGCTTTTTCAGCTATTACAGAAATTTGCCCGGAGCTAAAGCGGGGAAATCTTGAAGCGCGAATAGTCGGCTGGCAGGATCACGGCGAATTATCGGACACATTAAGTGATTTGAATTACATTCTTGATGTTACAGATGCTTATGTCCGAGAAGCTGGTGCATCACTTGGTGCAGCAGAAAATGGCCATTTCTTCCGTAAATTTCTAGAACGTGGAATGGTCGGAAGCTTCGATATTGGCGCTAAAGTGATTAATGCTGGCTGTGCTAGTATGGAAGAAAGTGCGAGCCTTAAAGCAATTGAAGAAGCTGCTCAGGCAGAACGTGAAAAACTCGTTGAAGGATTTAACGGAACAATCACTGAATTTGTCGCATCACTGCTTTCATCGGCAAATAGCTTAAATGGCCTTTCTGGTCAGCTAACAGAATATGCTGATGAAACGCAAACCTTGTCATCAAATGTTGCTGCGGCTTCCGAGCAGGCAAGTATGAACGTTCAAACCGTTGCAGCCGCGACCGAAGAATATACCCAGTCGGTTCAGGAAATTGCCCGTCAGGTTGAAATTTCACATAATCAGTCAACACTAGCAGCCAGCGAGGCTGACACCGCTAAAAATTCCATCAATGATCTTCAATTGGCATCACAAAGTATTGGTGAAGTTGTTAAAATGATAAACGATATTGCTGGTCAGACTAATCTGCTTGCTCTAAATGCCACAATTGAAGCTGCCCGTGCCGGTGAAGCCGGTAAGGGGTTTGCGGTTGTTGCCAGTGAAGTAAAATCGCTCGCAACCCAAACGGCAGATGCAACAAAGAGTATTGATGGTGAAATTAACGAAGTGCAGTCAAAAATTGGTCTGTCGGTTGATGTGGTTGAAAAGGTTACTGAAATCATCAGTGAACTCAACACAATCGCCCAAACCATATCAAGCTCAACAAACGAACAGCTTGATGCAACCAAAGAAATTAGCCAGAATGTTCAGGAAGCTTCAATTGGTACAAAAGAAGTATCAGAACATATCAACAAGGTTAGTGAAACAGCATCACGTACTTCTGAAAGCGCCGGGGAACTATCAGAAGCATCGCAGAATATGGAAATGATTGTTAAGGATCTGGAAAGTCAGGTTGAAACATTCATAAATTCATTGATGAACCATAAAAACTAAATAAGATAAAAAATAATAAATTTACGTCACCTAGAAAATTTTTCCGGGTGACGTTTTTCTGCATTGTTGAATATATCATGATTGATTACCAGCCGTTACAACGCGCCCAAATCTCCACAATCTCATCACTCCCTTTTACCACATTATATTTGTCATAAGCAGCGGCAGTCATGCAGGAATGGTTTGGAAGAATGCGTAGGCGCGTTCCTATTGGGAAAGTGTCAAAATTAAAAGCGCTGCCATCTTTTGTGGTTATAATGCCGTGCTCCTGATTGGCGCCCGTGACGATTAGGTTATCAATGATAATACCGTCAACATCACAGACAATGCCATACCCACAGTCAAAATCGGTACCCCTAGTGCTTTGGTCTTTGGATAGAGCGACACCGCCAGCGTCAGTAATGATGCGGTTTTGATTATGTTTCTGGCTGATCACGGTGCACAGCACACTAAGCGCGATATCATCATTGGTGCAGCAACCGAGCCCAGCCTGAAACGCATCCTGAAAAACAAAGATACCAGCGCGAAGTTCAGTGACACCCGTTAGGTCCTCAGCGAAAGTTGCTGTTGGTGTGGAGCCACAGCTTACAACCCGGCAGGGATAGCCAGCGCTGCGAATATTTTCAGCGGCAGCGGTTATAGCGTCTCTTTCGTGGGCGGCAGCATCCTTTATGGCTTGTGGCGTATAACATCCATAACTTTCACCAGCATGGGTCAGTACGCCGGCGAGCTCTGTGCCCGCCCCTTCATGCAATGCTTTTGCAATCTCTATGACTTCTGGTGCACCTGGGCTAAGGCCCGCGCGGTGCATATCTACATCAATTTCGATCATTACTTTAAACGTGCGGTGAAATCTTTCGCCGTATTCGCTAATTTCTCGGGCGACATCCGCATTATCAATAATCATTTTAAGATCAACATCGCGGTCTAGGAGATCTTTTGCTCTTGGCAGTTTTGATGGCACCATACTAACGGCATAAATAATATCTTTAAATCCAGCATCGGCGAAATATTCTGCTTCGCGCAGAGTGGAAACAGTAATCGGCCCAACTGCGCCGCCATTTCCCAGTAGGGCAACAGGAACAGATTTTGCCGTTTTAACATGGGGCCTTAACGTGACGCCGAGTTTTGCCGCCTGCGCCGACATACGATTCAAGTTAGTGATCAGTTTATTTTTATCAACCACCAGGCACGGCGTATAAAGTTCATCCAAATTCATTATATTTTTTCCTTAATATAGTCTGCAATAGCAAGCGAAGCCGTTAGGCCGGGACTTTCAATGCCGAATAAGTTTATCAGTCCTTTTATTTTATGATCTTTTTCAAACTGAATGCAAAAATCAAGACCATCTTTAGATAGTTTGGGGCGAATGCCGGCATAATCCGCATTTAATTTTTCAGGGTCTACTGTTGGAAAATAATGACGAATTGAATTTAAAAAATCGTTTTTAAGTGAAGGGCTTACGGTATATTCTTCATGTTCAATAAACTTTACATCCGGGCCAAATTTTACCCCGCCAGCGGTATCAAGTGTTAAATGAACGCCGAGCCCACCTTGAAAGGGTAAGGGATAGACAAGATGATTGAAACTGGTCTTTGCGGAATATGAAAAATAATTCCCTTTTGCCATAATTAGATCAGGGATATGGCTTTTATCCAGTACATCAATCATATTGGCTATAGTCATGGCGCCAAGACCCGCCGCGTTAATCAATATATCGCATGATATTGAATAATCATCATTTGTGGTGACTTTAAAGCCCTCTGCAGTTTTTTCGATAGCGCTGATAACTGTATTAAATACTACTTGCCCGCCACTGTTTTCTGTATCCGCCAGTAAGCAAAGCATAAGTGAGTGACTATCAATAACACCGCTGCTCGGTGAGAAGATACCGGCAACGGCAGATATATCAGGTTCAAGCGCTGAGCAATCAGCTTTTGAAAGCATTCTAAGATCATTTACGCCGCAATTTTCAGCGTTTAATTTAATCTGCTCTAATTTTGGTAATTCCGCCTCAGAACTGGCAACGAGAAGTTTACCGCACCGCTTATGCGGGATATGACGCTCTGCTGCATATTGATAAAGCATTTCTTTACCGCGCACACAAAGGCTCGACTTTAACATGTCAGCATCAAAATAAAGTCCAGCGTGGATCACTTCACTATTTCGAGAACTCACCCCCATGCCAAAACTTTTTTCACGTTCCAGAATAAGCACGTTTTTCCCTGCGAGCGATAAAGCGCGGGCAACCGATAATCCAATAACACCGGCACCTATTATTATTATGTCAACATGGTCGCTCATAATTGCAGTCTTTTTCCTTCCCAACATAAAAATGGCATGTTATAAGATATCATCTTTGAGAAATGAGTATAGTTTTATATACAATTAAATAAACCAATAAACTCTATAACTGGGTATCTTCAAAGGGAAATTTGGCTTGATCTAAGCTACGGGATAACATTAAAGGATATAAATATGAAGAAATTTAACGGACAAAACCGCAGAAATTTTATGAAAGGCGTCGGTGTTACGGCTCTTATGTCTGCGGCTGGTTCAGGAAGCGCGCTATCTATGGGCCAATCAATGGGCGGCTCTGGTAAAGGTTATGATTTTGACGAAGTTTACAGTCGTGTTGGCGTAAATAGTGTTAAGTGGGACGCGGCAATTCGTCGTTACGGTAAAGACAAGATCACTGTTCCAATGGGGATTGCTGACCTTGATTTTAGACAGCACCCTGCTGTTGTAAAAGCTCTACAAAAACGTGCTACTTATGATAATTACGGATATGAAACTCTTCCAGCTAGCTATTATGAAGCTATTATCAACTGGAACAAAGATCGTTACGGTCTTGAAGTTAAGCGTGAGTGGATCAGAAACTCATCTGCTCTTAAGCCTGGTATGATTTCATCTATGCGTGCCCTTAACCCAGTTAAAGGTAAAGTAATTCTTCAAACACCAACTTATAGCGGTTTCCGCGGTGCTATCAACAAAGCTGGTATGCGCGTTGAAATGAACCCTATGAAAAAGGTTAATGGTCGTTGGAAAATGGATCTTGAAGATCTTGAAAGCCGTCTTGACTATGAAACAAAGTGTCTTATCCTTTGTAACCCAAATAACCCATCAGGCGAATGTTGGACTGCGGATGAGCTTCGCGCACTTGGTGATGTATGTATGCGTCACGGTGTTACGGTTCTTGCTGACGAAATCCATTGCGATTACGTTAACAAAGGTCACAAATTTACGCCATACGCCTCGATTGGTGAAAAATATGCAAACAGCAGTATTTCTTACCGTTCACCATCAAAAACATTCGGTCATGCTAACTTGAAAGTGGCTTATTTCTTCACTCAAAACGAAGATCTTATGAATGCAACAATGATCGGTGGCGGTCATGATGCTGGCTGTAATGCTTTCGGTCTTATTGCCTGTCAGGTTGCCTTTGAAGAAGGCGCACAGTGGGTTGATGATGTTCAGGAATATGTTGATGGTAACTTTGACTATCTTGTTGAATATGTAAATGCACGTGGCAACATGCCAGGTGTTGAATATTCAAAACCTGAAGGTACTTATCTTGCATGGCTTGATTGTAATGGACTAATGGAAAAAGTATCCAGTCCAGAACAAATGAGAGTTTATCATGATGCACAGCGCGACGCGGGTCGAAGACATTCTGGTCTGACACGTGAAGGCTGCATGGGTGAGTGGATTGTACAAAACTCTGGCGTTCAACTTAACGCTGGTAGCTCATACGGTATCGGATCAGACGGTTTCATGCGTATGAATATTGCTATTCCACGCTCTAGCCTTAAAACTGCACTTGATAACCTCAATGCAGCGCTTAAGAAACTTGGCTAACTGAACTAAAATAATATCTTGCAAAGAAAACGGGCTATCTTCTGATGGCCCGTTTTTTTATGGATTTTTAAAAAGTTATGATTTTTTTACGCTATGGCCGCCGAATTGATTACGCAGTGCAGATACCACTTGCCCGGCATAGCTCGGTTTACCTTGTGAATCGATGCGAAATTGTAGCGATGCTTCAATGACGGGGGTTTGAATATATCTTTCTCTAGCTTCTTCCACAGTCCACAGGCCTTCGCCGCTATGGGATACTTCACCGGAAATGGCAGATAAGTCTTCGCCTTCTTGCTTGTAGGCATTTTGCAGCCAGCCGATCAGCCGAGATTCAATGACGCTGCCGTTATTATAAATTCTTGTTACCTCAGCAAGATCAAGATCAAAATGACCGTTTTTAAGAATTTCAAATCCTTCACCAATCGCCTGCATCATGCCGTATTCAATGCCGTTATGAACCATTTTCACATAATGACCCGCACCTGCGGCGCCCATATAAGCATAGCCGTCACCCACGCTTAAATCTTTAAAGAGCGGCTCATATTTATCAAATTTATCGCGCGCACCGCCGATCATCATACAGGCGCCATTTCGTGCGCCTCCCGGTCCGCCGCTTACGCCGACATCCATAAAGACTAGGTCTTTTTCTTTTAATTCAGCGGCTCTTCGAAGGGTTTCTTTAAAGTTTGAATTGCCGCCGTCCATAACAACGTCGCCGGGATTAAGGTGTTCGGATAATTCTCCAAGCACTTTATCAACTATCTGATGCGGAACCATAATCCAGATGAATTTCTCACCGGGAAGCTTGCCTGTTAGCTCTTCAAGGTTTGTGGCTGTTTCAGCACCGGCAGTTTCTGCTTCTTTTCTGGCCTCTTCACTCAGGTCAGTTGCAACTACTTCATGGCCTTTATCCAGCAGAAGTTTAACCATGCCCATGCCCATTTTTCCTAGGCCGATATATCCGATTTTCATGATTTTTATGTCCTTGATCGTGTAATATTTATCTAAAGACAATTAATATCATTTCCAAATCCATATGCAAACAAGTTTCATCAGGAATTGCTTTGTCCGAAATGCTATGTCTATAATAAGAAGAAACAAATCATATAGGGAGAATATCATGAAAAATATTATTGAAATGGGCCGCAGGAAATTTATGAAATCGGTTGGCCTTTCGGCGCTGGTTGGCGCGGCAGGAACTAGTGGATCACTTGCCATGGGGCAAAGCAGTAGCATGTCCGGTAAAGGATATGATTTTGATGAGGAGTTTACCCGCATTAACAGCCGTAAATGGGAAGGGGCCTATAATACATACGGCCGGGGTAATATTGACGTTGCCATGGGAACGGCCGATCTTGATTTTAAACAAGTGCCGCAAGTGGTTGAAGCGTTAAAAAAACGTGCTGAATATGAAAACTATGGCTACGAGTCTACTCCGGACAGTTTTTATGAAGCGATAATTAACTGGAACAAGGAACGCTACGGACAGACCATTAAAAAAGAATGGATCAAAACGTCTTCTGCCCTGAAGCCTGGCATGGTTTCTTCCATGCGTGGCCTTAACCCGGTTAAGGGAAAGGTTATTCTGCTAACGCCTACTTATAGCGGTTTTACTGGTGCGATAAATAAAGCAGGGATGACCGTTGAGATGAGCCCCATGAAGAGGGTTAATGATCGCTGGACGTTTGATCTCGATGATCTGGCAACCCGGCTTGATTATGAAACAAAATGTGTGGTGCTTTGTAATCCTAATAATCCGTCCGGTGAATTTTGGAGCGCCGATGAAATGCGCGGGCTAGGGGATCTTTGTATTGAACGTGGTGTGACTGTTTTATCTGATGAAATTCACTGCGATTTTCCAAATAAAGGATCAAAATTTATTCCTTACGCCAGCCTTGGTGAAAAATACGCAGAAACAAGCATCACTTACCGCTCACCATCAAAAACATTCGGTCATGCCTGCCTTCGGGTGGCCTATTTCTTCACCCAAAACGAAGACCTTATGAACGCTACTATGATCGGTGGTGGCCATGAAGAAGGTGTTAATACCTTTGGCATCGTCGCTGCTGAAACCGCCTTTAGGGAAGGGGCTGGATGGATTGATGACCTAAATGAATATATGAATGAAAGCTTTGATTATATCGTTGATTATGTAAACCGCCCCGGCGAAATGCCCGGCGTCACGTTTCAAAAACCGGACGGTCTTTATCTGGCGTGGTTTGACTGTAACGGCTTAATGGAAAAAGTAGCTTCGCCTGATCAAATGCGCGTATTTCATGACGCAATGAGCGCTGCCGGAAGAAGACATTCCGGCCTGACCAGAGAACTCTGCATGCAAGAATGGATCGCGCGAAACGCCCGCATCCACATCCAACCCGGCAGCTCCTACGGCATAGGCTCCGAAGGCTTCATGCGCATGAACATCGGTGTACCAAGGGCGCTGATTACCAAGGCACTAGATAACTGGAATGCGGCGCTGAAGAGTTTAGGTTAAACAGCACACTTATTGCAAAGCGCGATAGACGCATCAAGATCTAGGCGTTTTTTGTCTATATCGTCGCCGCAATTTAGGCAGTAGCCGTATTCGTCTTCTGTTATGCGGGTGAGGGCGGCGTCTATTCTGGCTAGTTCTAAGTCGCGTCGGCCTTTGACGGCTTCGGCCATGGCTTGGCCCTGCATTGCGTCCATGCGGGAAAGGCGGCCTACGGATGTTTGGTCAAGTTCGACAGTGGCCGAGTTTTCTTTGGTGTCTGATATTAAAAGTGTTAGCTCCTCCTGCCGGGCGAGGAGAAGCTTTTTATATTTTTTAAGATCAAAGGACACTTTAAGCGATTTCAAATGTGGCGATGACTTCGCATGCGAAACCAACGGGTAATGCATTTGTGCCGACGGCTGCGCGGGCGGCGAGGCCGGCATCGCCGAAAATATCCCGAAATAGCTCAGACGTGCCGTTGATCACCAGATGCTGTTCGGTGAAATCATCGGTAGATCGCACAATCCCTTGAAGCTGAACGCATTGCACAACACGGTCAAGATCACCGTCACAGGCTTTCTTTAGCTGTGAAAGAACGCTGATCCCTGCTGCGCGGGCAAAGCCGTATGCTTGCTCGGTTGTATAGTCGCTACCGACGACACCCCGGTTTTGCGGGCCTTGTCCGGCGATATAGACCATGTTGCCCACTTTTCGGATCGGCGTATAGGCCGCGATCGGGGTTGCCGCTTCCGGCAGTTCAATACCAAGCTCAGCGAGCTTGGTATCAACTTTACCGACTGAAGGAGCAGCAGTTTCTAGTTCGGCTTCCGGCGCTTGTTCCGTTTTACCGCAGGCGGCAAGAAACGATGCCAGAGCTGTTGTGAATAAAGCGCGGCGTAACATTACGCGACCTCAAAAATGGCAAGTACTTCACAAGCGATGCCAAGAGGCAGGCTGTTTGTACCTACGGCAGCCCGTGCAGCAAGACCCGGTTCGCCCCAGATATCACGGAATAATTCCGATGTGCCGTTAACAACAAGATGCTGTTCGGTAAAATCATCCGCTGAATTTACAAGGCCCTGAATTTGAATGCACTGCTTTACACGGTCAAGATTGCCGCCGCAAGCAGCCTTTAATTGACCAAGAATATTTATACCGCAGTATCGCGCAGCCGCTTTACCCTGTTCCATGGTTAAGTCTTTACCAACAGTTCCAAGCACTAAACCATCTGGTCCTGCGGGAACTTGTCCGGCTACATAAACCAGATTACCGACTTTGCGCCAACCTACATAAGCGGCAACCGGTGCTTCAGCGGCTTTAACTTCAACGCCAAGCTCGGCAAGCTTAGCATCAATTTTGCCCCCGGACTGTGCAGCGGCTTTACCGCTTAATAAACTTACCCCTAAGGCTGTTGCGCCAGCGGCTGCAAAAAAACTTCTTCTTTCCATGATCATATTCCTTGTTATTGATTTTTATAGTTGTCAGTAGTTAATCATTCTTATAACGTGAATTAAAGCTAAAAATTAAAAAATCACATTATATACTAGAGGAGAAGCTTATGAAACTTTCTAAAGCCTTTAAATTGCTTATCGGTGTATCCGCTATAGCCGTGGGAACGGTAGCGTTTGCGCAGGATACAGACATTGAGCGTGCGTCGTTAGTGGTGCATGATAAAAATCCATTCCCAAGCACCTATCAGCCGTGGCCGTCACAGATGACGGCGATTACAAATGCACACATTTTGACCGGTGATGGTGGGGAAATCGAAAGTGGTACAGTGCTTATGGACGGCGGTAAGATTGTCGCGGTTGGAACAGGGGTATCTATTCCCGCTGGCGCTAATGTTATAGACGGCACCGGTAAATGGGTAACGCCCGGTATCATCGATATGCATTCGCATATGGGAATATGGACCGATGGCGGTAACGATGTAAGAGCTGCCAACACGGCTGGAATGTGGGGCGAGCATTCAGTTTGGCCGCAAACACCTAACTTTCCAGCGGCACTTGCTGCGGGGGTTACCACTCAAATGCAACTTCCCGGTTCCGCAAACCAATTTGGTGGCCGCAGTGTCACCCTTAAAATGGTGCCGGGCCGCACAACAGAAGATTTGAAATTCCCCGGTGCGCCTTACGGTATTAAAATGGCCTGCGGTGAAAATCCGCGCCGTGTCCATCAGGCACAGGGCCGACCATCAACGGCGATGGGTGTTTTCTATGGCTATCGTTCCAGTTGGATTGATGCCACAGAATATAAAAATTCATGGGATAAATATTATGCCGATTATGAAGCAGGCGAAGATCCTAAAGCACCAAAACGCGATCTTAAGAATGAAACACTTATGGGGGTCTTAAACGGTGAAGTTCTGATTGAACAGCATTGCTACCGTGCCGATGAAATGGTCAATGTGATTAATATGTCCAAAGAATTTGATTATAAAGTCACCGCTTTTCATCATGTGGTAGAAGCTTATAAAATTGCTGACATTTTGGCAGAAAATGATATCTGTGCTGGAATGTGGGCTGATTGGTGGGGCTTTAAACTTGAAAGCTTCGACGGAATTGATGAAAATATTCCGATGATGGCAGCAGCAGGTGGCTGCGCAGTCGTTCATTCGGATAGTGATAACGGCGGTCAGCGCCTTAATCAGGAAGCGGCCAAAGCATGGGCTGATGGTAAACGGGTTGGCCTTGATTTTACCCACGGGGAAGTTTTTCAGTGGCTGACTTTAAATGCCGCTAAAGCCATTGGTCTTGATGATGTTGTTGGCTCGCTTACGGCTGGTAAGAATGCCGACGTGGTGATTTGGAACGGCGATCCGCTCAGCGTTTATGCACTTGCAGAAAATGTCTTTATTGACGGAGCGATGCATTATGACCGTGACAACCAAGATAACCAGTGGATTACTGATAATGCCCTTGGCTATGTAACAGCGGGAGATCACCAATGAGATATCTATTTATTATAGCAGCTTTCATGATCAGTCCTGCATTCGCACAAACAATCGCCATTACTGGTGGTACTGTTCATACAGGAACTGGTGCACCAATTGAAAACGGCACTGTACTAATTGAAAATGGCAAAATCGTTGCCGTTGGTATGGGCATTAGAATTGAAGAAGATGCGCGTATCATTAATGCTAGCGGTAAACATGTTACCCCCGGCATTATCAGTAGCAGCAGCACATATGGTCTCTCCGAAGGGGCAGGCGGTAAGTATGGTAGTGATACCAGCGGTAATGATAGCGGTATGACGGCATCCTTTGATGTTAAATATGCATTAAATTCAGCTTCTGTTGTTATTCAGGAAGGACGCCGTCAAGGGGTTACTCGTGCCGTGTCCTCACCGACGTCATCTGGCGATATATTCTCTGGCTCGTCGGCGTTGATTACCATGGATAATAAAACGGATATGAACTTTGCTGAAGGCCCAATGCATGCGAAGTTTGGTAATGCTTCTAACCGTGCTGTTGCCTGGAACCGGATCAGGGCGATTTTTGATCAGACCCTTGATTATGACCGTAATAAATCGCGGGCCATGCGCGGACAGTCTCAGCATTATCTGCTGTCATTTGCCGATATGGATGCTCTTGTTCCTGTTTTGAACGGTGATAAGAAACTGGTGCTTGAAATGGGCAGTGAAGCGGAAATCCGCGAAGCTATCCAGCTTAAAGCAGATTACGGACTTGACCTGATCATTCAGGGCGCACAGGAAGCATGGAAAGTGGCAAGTGAGCTTGTCGCTGCTGATATCCCGGTGATTATTCATCCGCAGGATAATCTACTTGGCAATGTCACCATGGCCGGTACTACATTTTCAAATGCCGCACGCATAGAAGCTGCTGGCGTTAAATTTTCGATCATGTCCGGTAACGGTAGCCTTTATTATGGCCATCATGTTCTACAATTTGCTGGAATGGCTGTTGCGCACGGTATGACCCATGATGGTGCCATCCGCGCCATCACCATTAATGCCGCCGAAATATTTGGTATGGATGATGTGGCAGGATCGCTCGAAGTCGGAAAAGACGCCGACGTGGTAGTCTGGGACGGTGACCCGCTCGAAGTTACATCAAACACTGATCATGTAATTGTACGCGGGGTAGAATATGATCTGGTATCACGCCGTACTTTGCTTAGGGATCGTTACCTAAACCTTGATCGCGGTGATCATTTCGGTAAACGTTACCAAGGACAATAAACATTAAAAAGGGCGGCCTGTGAACTCCGTTTAAGAAGGGCCGCCCGAGTAAAGCTGAAAATATTTTAATATCAAATAAGCAAATATTCTGTTAATAAACATAGTTAATAAAAACATGAAAAATGAAAGAAAATTAAATGGAACTAGTAGCAATCGTCATTGGGGTAGCTCTTCTGGAATATTCTTATTTTGGACTTTTAGTCGGTAAAGCGCGCGGACAATATGGTATTGATGCGCCGGCAACATCAGGAGATCCAATATTTGAACGTTATCACCGTGTGCAACAAAACACGTTAGAGCAACTGATACTTGTCATCCCGGGCATGGTCATGTTTGCATATTATGTCAGAGCCGACGCAGCAGCAGCACTAGGTGCCGTATACGTTATTGGACGACTAATTTATCTAAAAAGTTATGTTGCCGACCCTAAGAAACGCAGCATGGGTTTTGCCTTAAGCTGGCTCCCGTCCGTAATCCTCGTGATCGGTGGCCTTGTTGGCGCTGTTATGAAAATAATGTAAAATTTTGTGCATAAACAAAATAAAGGCCGGATCATTGATCCGGCCTTTTTAATATCTATTAGATTATTTAGTGTCGACAAAATATTAGTCAACTTTATCGCATTTTGATTTTAAACCCATTTTCCCCATTATGATCATCGGTAGACAAAAGCCCGTAACGGAGCTTTGTGTTAAATTTAAACCGATGAAAACAGTGAGCCACATCCAGTATGGGTGGACGTAATAAGTTAGAGCCACAGAAACCAAGATCATAATCCCGGCAAATAAAAATAAAGCACTTTCTTTAGTCATGTTTTTCTCCTCTTTATTTAGTGAATGATATTGTGATTTTTTGTGTTTTTATAAATATCAATGAAAGCTTACAGTATTTAATGTAGGTTGTCATTATAACATTCTAATATAAGAATATTGTAATGAAAAAGTTAAGGCAATAAAAAGCCGGACTAAAAGCCCGGCTTTTCAATTTATTTTATCATCCAAAAACTTACATGATCGGGTTTTGCACCGAAATCATGCTGGCTAGCATGGGGATGGAAAGCATTGTGTTTGTTCTTGAGAACAACATTGCTTTTCTAGCATTAGCAGGTTTTTCGGATGCGTCGGCTTCGACGATGCCGAGGGCTATTTTCTGCGCTGGCCAGATAATGAACCAGACATTGAAAGCCATGATAAGGCCCAGCCACATGCCGATGCCGATGTTAGGCTCTTTAAGCATAAGTGCGTCCATCATATAGCCGCTTCTCCAGGCCAGTGCTAGGCCGAAAAATACGGTGAAGAAAGCACCCCAGCGGAACCAGAATAGTGCTTCCGGTGCAATGACTTTGCCGATGGCTGGTTTTTGCTCATCCGGTATTTTTGGCATGCTTGGAATTTGCACGAAGTTAAAATACCATAGAATACCAATCCACATAATACCGCTTAATACATGAAGGTAACGAATTAAAAATAGTTCTGCTTCCATAATTTCTGTCCTTTACATATTATTCATTATGTCAGCAGCGGCGGCTTCAGGCGCGCTCATCTGGCTGTCATAAATTGCGTTAGTTGCGAAAATCATCACTACGGTGAGTACGACACCGGCGATAATGGTGAGTTTTAATGATTCTAAAATTTTACCCATTCTTAATTACCCTCTCTTTAGTTTAAATTATATAGTTTATTAGTTACTTTAGAATTGGGCTAAACTTAACAGTAATTTAACCATGCGTCAAAATGTCTCTTGTGTTTTTTATCAATTTCAGTCATTTAAGGCCTATGTCAGAACTTGAAACATATTGTGCAAAACAGGTAAGAACCTACGATTATGATCGTTTCTTAACCTCACTTTTTGCGCCTTCTACTGTGCGGGAAGATTTATTCGCGCTTTTCGCCTTTAATCATGAAGTGGCAAAAATAAGAGAAGCTGTATCAGAACCGATGCTTGGTGAGATTAGACTTCAGTGGTGGCGCGAAGCTATTGAGGGGATTTACGCAGGTGAGCCACGAAACCACGAAGTGGTGCTTCCGCTGAGTGATGCCATTCACAAGCATAAGCTTTCAAAAGAGCTATTTTTAGATATCATCGATGCGAGAGCGGCTGATATCTATGATGAAAACCCGCAAACACTGGATGATTTTGAAATTTATCTTGGTGCTACATCCGGTAACTTAATGCGTCTTGCAGCGGACATAACTGCGCCAGAAGATCAGAATTTAAGCGATCTGGCCTATGATATGGGGGTGGTTTGGGGACTTATCGGCACCATTCGTTCAATTCGTTATCACATTTCGCTGAACAAGCTTTCATTGCCGCAGGATTTGATGGACGAGCATGGCGTGCGCAAACGTGATATTTTTTCACAAGAACAAGGTGATAATATCAGTTCACTGATTAAAGCGTTATGTGATGCGGCGAAAAGGCACCTTAATCATATCGCTACAGAGAAAAAAATCATTACCAAGCAGACAAAAACCATATTCTTACTATCCGCATTAAGTCGAAGTTATCTTAATATGATTAAAAAAGCGGACTATAATCCCTTTAAAATAAATGAAAAGGCCAGCATGTTTCCGCGCCAATGTCGGTTATTTTTCAGCGCTTTACTCGGCCTCGTTTAACCAGTTTTCAAGTGCTTCGAGTGCCCGTTTTGATTTAAGTGGTTTTCTGTCTTTTTTCTTAATTTTGCGCATTTTTCCGTCTATGGCAATTTTCTTAACTTCAAGCGGGGGCATAATGCCGAAATTGACATTCATCGGCTGAAAAGTCTTTGCGGTGCCAGCCCCTTCGATATGACCGCCGGTAATATGATTGATCAACGCACCAAAAGCGGTAACGATCGGTGGCGTGCTAATATCTTGTTCCAAAATTTCGGCAGCCAGAAAATGCCCGGCCATAAGCCCCATCGCGCCGCTTTCCACATATCCTTCAACACCGGTTATTTGCCCTGCAAAGCGAAGGCGCGGGCTTGATTTAAGGCGTAGCTGATCATCAAGCAGTTTGGGGCTATTGATAAAAGTGTTTCTGTGAAGGCCGCCTAATCTGGCAAATTCAGCCTTTTCAAGACCAGGGATTTTTCGGAATATTTCTTTTTGAAACTGATACTTAAGCTTGGTTTGAAAGCCGACCATATTATAAAGCGTGCCGAGCTTGTTATCCTGTCTAAGCTGCACAACCGCGTAAGACCGCTCATCACTATGAGGATTATCAAGGCCGACCGGCTTCATAGGGCCGAAGCTGAGCGTTTCTGGACCGCGGCTTGCCATAACTTCTATCGGCATACAGCCTTCG
>Ga0233449_1002056_pt1 | contig 16641 bp, 13 predicted proteins | sample SI_124_October20_FD_183012 | JGI IMG/M metagenome (GOLD analysis project Ga0233449, IMG submission 183012) | Seawater microbial communities from Saanich Inlet, British Columbia, Canada - SI_124_October2016_200_MG | ecosystem: Environmental > Aquatic > Marine > Inlet | place: Canada: British... | reverse complement strand
CGAAGAATGGCTCGGCCAATTATTGACTCAGGAATCACTGTCAACACTCAATGATTTAGCAAAAAAATTCCGCTTCTCGGTTGATGGCGAGGGGGGCGAATATGAGACAATAGTTATTTCAGCACCGCATTTTAACGGTGATATCTCAGTACAAGGTGAAAGTATTTGGCAAGGGCGGCGCGGAGAATTCATCATCACCGATGCCATTCTCTAGTTGAAATAATGAGCTAGTAATGGCCATATATTATTCAAATGGTCCGACATATTAGCAAATACTTTTGCACTAATTGAAGCGGAAGCATCAAATCATTTATTCACTACCATCGGTATAGGTGAGATGATGCGTTTCTGCCCCCTTGACTATCGTTATGGTAATGATGACTTCAAAATTATTTGGTCTGAAGAGGGGCGGCACGCACGACAATTAGAGGTTGAGCGTGCGCTTATTTGGGCACATATGCAGCTCGGAAGAGTAAGTGAATCTGACTATGAAATAGTTGCATCAATCGCCAATCCTGTTTCTGTCACAAAAGAGAGAGTTAGCGAGATTGAGGCTGAAACAAAGCACGACATTATGGCATTAACCAAGGCCATGGCCGAGGCTGCTGGAGAGGCAGGTTGGTGTATCCATCTTGGCGCTACCTCCAATGATATCGTTGATTCTGCAGTCGGCCTGCAGTTGCGTGATAGTATGGTTATTTTGCGAAAGCGTTTGTGTGACCTAATTGGTGTGGTTGCAGACCTTTCTGAACGCGAACGCGATACTGTGATGATTGGAAGGACACATGGTCAAGCAGCCGTTCCGATTACATTTGGATTGAAGACTGCGGTTTGGGTAGATGAATTAGTTCGCCATCTCAACCGCCTTGATGAGGCTTGGAAGCGTATTGCTGTAGGTAAGTTCCTCGGTGCAGTTGGCACAGGCGCTGCCCAAGGAAAAGATGCAAGAAAATTGCAAGAACTCATATTAACTCATCTCGGATTAGAAGTTCCTTTGGTAACAACCCAAGTGGTTGGTCGTGACCGCTATGTGGAATATATCGCTTGGTTGGCTAATGTTGCCACCACATGTGAGAAAATTCTGCAGGAAATTAGAAATTTGCAACGTACTGAAATTGCTGAAGCAGGAGAGGGTTTCGACAAAGATAAACAGGTTGGCTCGTCAACCATGGCGCATAAGAGAAATCCAATTACTAGTGAGAATGCTTGTGGTTTAGCGCGTATTGCAAGATCATTTATTATTCCAACATATGAGAATGCCTTGCTCTGGCATGAAAGGGATTTAGCCAATAGTAGTGCTGAGAGGTTCACTCTTTCTCATGCTGGTTCATTGTTAGATGATGTAATAACTAAGACAAACCGAGTATTAACAAACTTATGGGTAGACTCAGATAGAATGCTTTCAAACATTCACTCTCAGAAGGGATTAGTGATGGCCGAGAAGATGATGATTGCACTTGTTGATAAGGGCATGCCGCGTGATGAAGCACATGAAGTTCTTCGCACCGCCTCAATGATATGTATCGAAAGCGGCGAGGAATTAATTGATGTATGTTCAAGGACTCCAGCGATTGCAGGCATTTTTTCACCCGATGAACTGGAGGCTGCTTTTGACCCGATGAATCACCTTGGAGTTACAGCAGAATTAGTTGATGATGCAGTTAGGATTGCTCGACAAGCCATACAATAATTTAGTGAGTATTTAGCACTAATTATTACAACGGAGGTTCTATTCTCTCCTGTTGTATGCATTCACTAACTTGCGACATAGCGAGTCTAACCATTACTACTGCAATCAGTCCAGAAAGAAGGAATGTAGCCCCAATTATCCAATGATAGGAGTAAAAAATTACCCCTATTCCGATCATTGAAACATAGGAAATGATTTGACAAAAAATTGAAAGCCGTTTGAGAATTACTAATGCATGAACCTCCAAACGTTGACTATATTCGTAGACATATGCCTCAATTAGAAAGTATATTCCTTGAAATGGGATTGCTGCAACTAGAATTAATAAACCAATTTGCCGCCAATTATGAAAGTTAGATTCCTGTGCAATTCCTTCGAAAAGCAAATATGCCATATTAGTACCAAGTAAAGCCGCCATAATAGTCCAGCGCTTTTCAGAAATTGACTTACCTCTTTCAGTATCTCCCTCGCCTATTAGAAGGGGTTTGCGAGGGGACATTGTTTCTCCCGCGACAATTAGGCAGTTAAGGTTAATCAAAGATATTCTCGGGAAAAGGAAGTTTCCGCGCCACCTAAGAATTACGGTGTCGTAACGAACTTTACAAAACCATTCCAAGACCAAGTACTCCGCCAGTAAGAATCGCAGTAACGACGAGAAGCAAAATCATTGCATGAGGTCCGTATTGATTTTCATCATCTAGAGCAACACGCCAAATTTTCCACCCTTGAGCAAAGACTCCAGCTTTGGCGCCTCCTTCAACTTCTGTGAATTCAGGCAAAGGGCGACGAGGGATTCTCTCTTTGGATGCCATGTTACTCCCCACTTCAGTGACGGGTATAGGGCTTTTGGGCATATTTCCTTGAACTATTCATTCACAACTTCCTCTTATTTGCTTAAATATTTACTTAGAGATATTCTGTAATTTCACTCAGGCAATAATAATAGCAATGCATTTCAACTGTTGCCGCTAACCTTTTACATATGAAGGAGGTTGCCGAGAGGGTTGTGTCACTCTTACCACCTCTCCCTGACAAGGTGCATCTATCCGTCTCCGGTAGTATTGGCGGCACGACGCTCGCCCTCCAGTATTCTCGTGAAGTTTTACTTTCGGGTGGTAGAGTTCTTTGGGCAACTCCCGAAATGCCTGATTCTGTTCGTTTTCAGCAATTGTTCTCTGAAGTTGATCTGATTGCAAGTAGCCGCTTCCATGCTCTTCAATTCGACGATAACCTTCAACATATTTCATTGCAAATTGTTAATGCAAAAGATACATTGCCAAGAGTTCAATTAATTGTAATCGATGACTGGACGCCATCAGATGGTCAAGCGCCAAGAGAAAATATTGACATGGTCACTGAAGTTCTAAATCACGGTAGCGACTCCTGCAGCATAGTAATTATTTCCAAATCCTATGAATCTCCCGATGCGAGTATTGAGTTGAAGGTGCGCGGAGGAAGTCGTTTGGTTGACACTGGGGTTGAAACTTGGCATCTTCTACGTCAGCAAGATGGGAAAGAAAGATGCTTAGATACACCAAATAAACAATTCCATTTCAAGTTAGAATCCAATGGCTTCAATTGATAATTCAAAATACATCGGATTGAAGTTGGCTCTTTTCACTTACATGTATTCATGGCAGATGGAGTCGCTACGAAGTATTGGAAGTAGTAGTTGGGGGGCGAATCTCCTGCCAACCTTCAGTCTTCGTCCTCTTGGTCATCTTCCTCGCCGAGTAATGCGCCCATTTCATCAAGAGCATCATCATCTGGTTCATCAAAAGTTTCGGGATTTTGCGCCCCGCCACCGAGTGTATCTTGACCGGCAACCTTGGGTGCAGCATCTTCTTTAGCGGCTGCTACATTTTCCTTTCCTTTCTTAATAATAAACCACACGGCAAAAGCAAATGCGATAATAAGTAGCGCATAAGTAATGTAAGTCGCATAGTCATTTACTGATTCACTCATAGCCCTCCGGAGAGGGAGTTGATTATTGATGATTTGCCTAAGAAGTACAACAATTTATTGGATTTGATGGAATGGATTATTCTCTTGAATCTAGGTTCAATCTGTTATGTTGTGAATGAAAGAGGCCCTTCTTGAGGGAGAATCAGGGTGCAATCGCGACAATGGTGCGGCGAGATGTCTTCTTGCTGATGCAGGGGGCTCAACCCAAACTCCGAGCAGAGGGGCAAGTTCAGCAGGGAGGGGTGATTCTACCCAATGGTCAAAGATCTTCTCCTTACAATTAGGGCACTTCAATTGCTGCCCTTTGCCCTTTGAGGTAAATCTGCTCCCACAATCACATAATGGGCGAAGACGGCGTTTTGGCGAAGGTGCCTTGAAGACAAATCTTTCGAGATGCACTATATTTTCCCCCTTAGGGATTATTCCACAAAATTCCACTTCATCACCAGAAATAAGCATCTGAATTACACTATTAATATCTCCACTTTGCGAAAAAGCAATTGCTTTGAGGTCGTTTTCCAATTCAATTATTGCATGCCCACCCTTGATGATTTGTGGTTTTTCCACTAAGGCTCCTTTGTATCTGTGAAATAAATGGTCATTTGTCGCTTGATTCGTTTGCCATACACGCATACTACTTGCATTCTCACTATTCCTGTCTTTCAATAGCCAGCGTGCTGCTGAATCTGCAGCATCCCTAGTTTCAGCCCGAATCCCAAACAATACTGGACATGGCGTCCTTGGTGAAATCAATGAACGGTCAATCGTTGGGTCGCGATTTACAAAGGTGTCGGGAAATTTAGTAGTTAACTGGATGACTTTTTGATTATTGATAAAACGAGGAGTTCCAATATTTTTCTCAAGTCGATAGGCTATTGCTTCCCAGGTATGGTCTACCGCACCACTCCATGAAATAGCAGCCAAAGCACCAATGCATCCGTGACCACCGTTGTTCTTCCATACTTTTCCTCCTGTGGCATTGATATTATCATCAATATACTCCATAATATCAGTCAACTTTACTTCGCCTCTTACAACCATTGTGTATTTTTTGTTGTCAATATCTTGCTTCAGCCAAAGCATTCCAGGTGAAGCCTCTGATTGTTGTCGTTGATCATGATGGCTCTCGGAAGCGCCTCCATAGCGTTCAGCATCAGCCAATACAACCCCCTTCCACAATTCATCTAGTCGCTTGAGAAGGGCAGTTTCAGATTCATTGACCCTTCCTTCATCAATCATAGCATCTTCTTCTCCAAAAAGAATAATCTCGCAAGCAACCGCTGCATTTCCCCTCGTGCGGCGCTCAGCAAACGGCCATAGCCGCACGAGGCGCGGGTTGCTAGATACTCTCCATTTCCAATCCTCGCCAGCAGCATTGGTATCCTTTGCAAGCAATGAAATCAACTTATGGAAGGTATGAGTAGTGCAACCTCCGGAAAGCCCGTCGGTATCATCAAGGCCCAACCAGCCCATTTAATCACCAGAAATGACAGAAAGATCATCGCCTTGATCGCTGAAATCAAGAATACGCAGGATAACGTCTGCAATTCCTAATTGCTCTTCAACAAGAAAAGTTCTAACTCCATGTTTCAAACCTGCCTTAATATCTGCTGGACGATCACCAACCATGCATGAAAAATCTCCTTCGGGGAATTGTGCTGCTGAGTATTCACTTGCAACTACCAAACTTTTCAATTGCATCTTCTCTGAAGCTGCATTAATGATTTGCCGACCCGCCTCCAACATACCCGGATTAGGCTTCCTTGCCCAAGCCCCAGACCACGGGACATAAGGAGAATAGAGGACTAAGTCCAAATGAGCATCCTCATCTTCTGCTAAGAGACGCTTGCGTAATTCAACATGGATTTCACGCAAGCGGTCGTGGTTCCAAAGTCCGCGATTAACCGGCGATTGGTTAGTGACTACACAAATACGAAACCCAGAACGTCGTAAATCGCCAACAGATTTTGCTGCCAAGGGCAACACTACAAGGTCCTCAATACAATTGACATAGTCAACCTTACCGACATTTAGAACACCGTCGCGGTCAAGAAAAGCAATTCGCCCATCCCATTCAATATTATTTGGCAGAGGTTGTAAGTCAAGAGGTGCAATAATATCTGCGCCATCACGACTTGGAAAATCCAAATGAACACCTCAAGAATTTTTTGACAAGGACTGCTTATCTTTGACAATTTCTTTGACAATGTGGTTTACAACCAACTGAATATCCTCAATTCTTTCCATTGATTCGGTATCAGCGAGAATCATTATTTCTACCATTTTAGCCATCTCGCCACCACCCATTCCTTTGTAATTTCCACCAACGCCAACAGTAGTGCAACCCATATCCTTAGCGTAACGAAGTCCATTTAGGACATTGAGGGAATTACCAGATCCTGAATAACCAACAACAAGGTCACCATGGCGGAGGAAAGTGCCCAACTGCGCTTTGAATACATTATCGAAATCAGTGTCATTGGCCCATGCGGTAAGTCCTGCGGCATTATCGGTGTGGCAAAGTGTGGGAAGAGAGAGTTCTTTTGACCAATCGCCTGCTGAATGGCTTGGAGTTCCTGCACTACCGCCGTTTCCAATGAAGTGGACTGTGCCCCCATGATTCATTACATGTTCAACGGCGGATGCAAAATTTTCCAGTGCATCCTTATCTAAGGAGATGAGAGTTTTTACTAAATCGGCGACATATGAATCGATGAATCCGTTGAAATCGTAGGTCTCGGTCATGCACTTCCCCCATATACTCGCTGAGAAGGGAGACTTATACAACTTCGCCTATCAAGTCGCAATAATTGTCTCATTTGCACATATTGAAATGGCATTCATACACTTTGCTATTTCATTGAAATCAATATTTAGTAATCTTGACTCTCATAATCTTGGGGTTAACTTGACAGTCTAAAGGAGGATTTATACAGGAAAGCCGTTGAGGCCAATACATCATATGTCGGCATTACCGTTTTCCGAGTCTTTATTGGCATTCTCAGGATTACTATTGCTTGCACTCGCCTTCCATAGCAAAAAGGCATCTTCTTCATGGGCGGCAGTACCTGGTTGGATTTTGGTGGGAACCTACTTTTTTCTGAACACTCCGCATTATGTAGAATTGGCTGATCCTGTATTAATCATCATGTCAGCAGCAACTCTACCTATGGCAATTGCAATTTCAATTTGGGAGGCTCGCCTAATCAAAAAGGGAGAAATTTCGGAGTCGCTAAATTGGTTTAGAGGTGCCTGCTTTTGGGCTGGAATGCCCTACCTAATGGTGGAGAAAATACCTTGGTTGAATGTTCTTGCAATATGGTTTGTTGCAGGCCAAACCGTTCTTTTCATGCGCTGGACTGGAGCCGGAGATATTCAACTTGGAGAAACTTATGTCAACATCGAGGGGCAAAGTATCGTTACTTGGTCCGAATGGGATGGCAATCGTTGGTTCTTAGACACCGGTGGGGCGGAAAATGCATTTTTCACCGATTTACAATTAGCAGATGGCACCCCCATCGGAATTTCATTTGTCTTGGCTTGTACTGCTCTGCAATCAATGATAGTATTTGTAGGAGCTATCGTCGCTTTGCAAACTGCGCCTTGGCAACGAAGAGTGAGAGCGTTGCTCATTAGCCTCCCTGTAATTCATGTCCTCAATATTTTTCGCAATGCCGGCCTAGTTTGGCTACATACCAACTTCATTGGGTGGGAATGGCTAACTCTTTCAATGTTTGATTTTGGTCACTCGTATGCTGCAAAGGTTGTTTCGCTTGGAGCCATGTTCTTAATGGCATTAGTTCTGTTTGAATTACTCCCGCAACTGCATCGCCATATACTGGAATTGATGGAAAAATTGATGCCAAAGAAAAAGAAGCGAAAGACCCAAGCCTAGGCTGCCTATTTGGTATTTTAAATAAGGGGGCACCCTTGTATTCAAGTGAATGAAAAGAGACCTTACTTGATTATTTTTCCGCCGATTCTAACTTGGCTCTTTAGTGGTAATTGCTGTTCCCAGGCGAACTCTTTGACAATTCTCCATCCGCTTTCTTCTCCAACATAATCAGTAACATCAATTTGTTTATTGCGAGTGTTGGCCTTGAACGCAGCAACAGGTTCTGAATTTCTAAATACTAAATATGCAGAACCAAAACCGAATTTCTGCTTTAATACATCGCCGAAGTATGGTGCTAATGGATCGCTTGGCGGCAAAACAAAATCACGCATTGGAGCAATATTCTTCGCCTCCTCAAGTAGTTCCTTACGCCCCCAACAGACCTCATGTAAATCATGAATTAAGAAACCCTTAACCAAAGTATTATCTTTTTCAAACTCATTCAAAATGGCCTTCAATTCCTCTGGCTTGAAAGGTGAGCCCGAAAGACGAAGGAATTGTTTGAGAGTAATAATGGGGAACTTCTCGACAATCCGGCGCAAAAATTCTCTTCGCAATACTGCTCTGTCAACATTCTCAAGAGGGTGAACCGTTTTGAAACCATTTCTGTAATCTTGCACCAAATTACCAGAGCGGATTAGCGGTTGAATCATTTTTCTGAACTTTGCCCGTGAGATAGACAACCTTTCCATGAACAAAGCAGGGTCGGAATTGACATCGAAATAATCCAATATCGACCAATGGTGCTCCTCCACCTCCCCACCTCTAATGGTTAATAATTCACGGAAATAATCTAATGTAGCCCACACTTTATGGGCCCGCAAGTTTGTTCCAACGTGCAATTGACTCGCTGCTGCCATACTCTTGAGGTCCACTCTATAGAGTTCACAGCGTCCGCGCAGAGCGAAATCATCTCTAATTTCATCAATGGCTCGTACTGCAACAGTTTCATTTTCAAGGCGAGTTTTTTGATGCAGGTTATGTTTGAAGAACAGGGCTCTTTCTGCCAATTCCCTCGGTTGTGGATCGACAACGCCGCCGCGAATTAATCGCTTACCTGCGATCTTGAAGCCAATTTCAGTAAAAGCGTCAAGGGTTGTTTGATCCAATTCTTCAACGGTTACACCGTTTATTGCTGAAATGACTGAAACATCAATAAGTTGGTCACTATAATTGTTTAGAAGGATTTCAAATGCCTGACAAAATTCATCCATATATGCGAATGGAACCTGTAGGTCTTTCACTTCTAGGTAATCATTAACCTTGTACATTAGCACTTTGCCTATGGGGTCAACACCTTTGAAAATGGGCAAATACCAACCTCTCTGTAGTTGAGTTCGAATTTCCCAAATAAATCTAGAACAATAGGGGTCGGATTGGGTGAGAATTCTGATTTTTCTGTCCTCTCTGTTAACCAATTGCAATTGATTCGCTTCTTCAGGAATACAATAGAAATCAGTTGGTTCTGGTTGCAGTGCGACTACGCGTGAGATTTTACCCTCAGTTTCAAGCTCGCGTAAAGCAAGAGCCAGCATTTCTACAGAATGTGAAACATAGAATCGTAATGTGTGGCCCTTTACAGGTCCAATTTTCTTAATCAATTGACACAAACCTTCCTTGAATTCAAGAGGCTCTACAACTCCGTAAATGCGCCGGTATAGAGTGACCCTGCGCCGTCGGCCCTCTATTTCTTCAAATTGCTTTACATAACACAATTGACGTTCCAAATTGGATAAGGCGCCCTTTAAATCACGGCGCTGAGATTTATTGTCCTGCCCCTTTGGCCAATCGCGCGTTATTTCACTTCGGAGCACAAGTTCGCCAGCAGGAATTTTTGCTAATTCATTGGTTTCAATCTCATTAAACCAAGGTTCTGGACGTAATGCAAGCAGCATCGGTAAATTTTTCATAGTGGTGTAACCAATGCGGTTGTGTAATAATCGCCCCATAATAACATCTGAATCGAGTTGGATGTCCTTCCAATCCTTGAAACTGAAATCTTTGATACGATAAAGTAATTCTTGTTGTTTTTGGAAGAGAACGTGAGAATCAAAAGCATCATATGGATTTTCGTGTATTTTGAAGGATTTCTGAAGAATCATATTCTGTAATGCACGGTATTCAATTACTTCCTCATCACCTCCAGTAAGCCTATATTCGTCAACTTTCAAAATATATTCTGCTTCCTGAGTCTGGGTGAAAAAGCCGACAGAAATTACATTCCTCCCTTCTAATTCAAACAGAATTGCTTCAATCTGCTTTTTAGGGAAGGGTAAGCGGTCCTCAAAAATATCACCAATTTTTGGTCCTTCGCTGCCGAGCATTTCAACCAATTTTACGCGCAGAGCCTCATGGGGGTCGCCAATGATCTTTGTATTCCACACACTTGGAGTTGTTCCGGTGTACTCTGAGCCGATTTCATAAGTCAGTTTGCTGGCATAAAGATCTCTTAAGTCATCTATTTCAGAGCCACCATTTACTGCAAGAACGCCCAAGGTCCCGTGGATTTCAGCCATATAGGAAGAAAACCACTTTTCATCTATTTCGGAGTTGCCTGTTGCACGAACCTTGGAAATATCACCCGCTTCAGCCAATTCGCCAACCCAACTTTTTAGAACATCATATTCAATATCGACCAATTTGCTCTTATAGAGTGGATTTTTTAGATTAGAATCTAATCCACCTCCATGATTCATCAATTTTAATAGGCCTTGCGAGTCAGTGGGTACTGGCACCTTGCTTAGATAATACTCCTCAAGTTGCTCTTTCTTCATTTCAGTTGCAAGGCTACGGGTGCCGAGTAATTTCTGAAGTACTAGTGGGTCAATATCTTTTACTAAATATGCGCGCGTTCGCATTGAGAGTAGGTCTTCGAAGGAAGCCATGAATAATGACATTCCGAGTTTTGAAGGTACGCTGACTTTGGTATGAACAAGACGTGCATCTAAGTCCCTAGAACGCCTCAAGAAATCCTCAAGTCCGATTAAATCGATGTCTTGCCAGAATATCTCATTCTTTGCCTCCCGCATTAGCAAACTATCGGGCATAGTGCGGTGGCGCTTGAATAGAGCCTCTGCTTTTTGTTGAAACTGTTGAGGGCTTACTTCTTCAGCACCAATGCGGCGAGGAATAATCATCGCTCGTCCGGCAACTTCCCTGAATCTCTTGGCAAATAATTGGGTGCCAATAATATAGTTCTCAAGAACCTCAATATGGCTATTCGTCATGAATAAATCATACATCTCTCCAGGGTCAACTTCTGCAGAAGTTTTTATCAGCAAGGTGTTTTCATCAAATGATAACTCCAATACTCCAATATTCTTGCTTTCAGCAAGGCCGGCCATAAAGTAACCAAGGGCCATATTGAAAGAACGTCCTTGTCCAGAGGTAATGAGGTAGGTCGGCATCCCACCAATTATTTGCTCAACTAATAGGCGAGAATGGCTCGGTGCCTGAAAAGACGCCATTGTGTGTTCTTCAAGATATCTCGCAACCGCATTAGCAACATCTTTTGACAACCCGTATGGCCCTCGTAAAATATCGCGAGGATCTAATCCGCGACGTAAAGCCACAATACAATTCTCCTGTAAATCCATCAAATGCTTTGACAACTCACGAGAACGCGAACGGGCTTCACCAGCCCATGATGGAATTGTGGGTCGGTGTCCAGTGACCGGCATGACATTAACACGAGTGCCCTGAATGGCGTGAACTCTGTAGGTGGAACCGCCAAGTAAAATAACATCAGAAGTAGTTAGGTTGGAAACGAAAGATGCCGATAATTGACCGAGAATACTACCATCTTGGTTGAAAACAAGATAAGAATTATTTGGAGAAATAGTACCGATATTTGTATAGTAAATCATCCTTGAGTATCCACGTTTCCCGTAAATATTTTCCTCCCAATCAATCCATACGCGGCGCTCTTCTTCTAGCATATCTAAGACTTCAATATAGTCATTATAAGGTAAGTTGCGATATGGCCATGCGGAGCGAACTACTTCGTAAATTTCATCAATATCCTTCTCTTCAATAATAACTTGTCCTATTAGGAATTGAGCCAATACATCGAGACAATTCTCAGGGAAAGTGAGGATGTCCATGTCACCTACTTGAATTGCAGCCTGAAGCGCAGCCAATTCAATCAAATCATCAACTGATTGAGGGATAAAACGAGCCCTAGGGATTCCTCCGACTTGGTGACCAGCACGTCCAATTCGTTGAAGAGCAGTGGCGATTGAGCCAGGTGAACCGACTTGAAGTACACAGTCTACACTACCGATATCAATGCCCATTTCCAATGAGGAGGAGGTGACTACTGCTCGCAACTCACCTTTCTTTAATTGATTCTCCACGCCAAGGCGAATTTTCTTATCCATTGAACCGTGGTGTCCAGCGACGAGTTCACCCATTCCTCGAATTTTCAATTCTTGAACGATTATTTCAGTCATCTTCCTCGTATTAGCGAAAACAATTGTAGTATTGTGAGCATAAATTAAGTCTCGCACAACATCAATATTGTGCTCCAATAACTTCTTGACAGGAGTATCTGAAAATCGCCCAGTGGATAATATAATATCCAAATCCAATTCTCTCGAACCGGAAACTTTGGCAATTTTCACTTCAACTTTAGAAACTCCATCAACTTCGTCAGCAGAAACCAAGTACTCAGCAACTTTTTCTAACGGCTCCATGGTTGCCGAAATACCAATTCTTTGAACTGGGCGCAAAAGTAGAGTATCGAGGTGTGCGAGAGAAAGAGCGAGGTGTGTGCCTCTTTTACTCGGCACAAGGCTATGCATTTCATCAATAAGTAGCCATTCGACATCTGATACAATTGGCTGAAATCTTTTACTTGAAATTGCTATGGCGAGACTTTCAGGAGTTGTAATGAGGATATGAGGTGGCTTACGTAGCATTTTTTGCCTGTCAGATTGGGATGTATCACCGGTTCTTAATCCAACTTTAATTGGCAACGCTCGGTCAGGCAAAAAGCGCTCGCTAATTTCTTTTAGCGGCTTAATTAAATTCTTTTGAATATCATTAGCCAAGGCCTTGATCGGTGAAATATAAACACAATGCACGTGATCTTCCAAAGTACCATCAAGAGAACGACGGACCAATTGATCAATAATTGTGAGGAAGGCAGTTAGGGTCTTACCGGAACCAGTAGGGGAACAAAGAAGTAAATGGTCGCCATTAATAATGGAGGGGATTGCGAGTTTTTGTGGCCTAGTAAAATCGGGAAAAGTCTCCTTAAACCAGTTACGCACAGGAGGCGATAGTTGCTCTAGCAACTCCTCTGTGCCAATCGGCTCCTCTAAGTACTCAATAATTGCCATTTTTCGGCCCCTTCAATTAGTATGAGAGGCCACAGGTTCAGTATATAAAGGAAGCGTTTTTGAGGCCAAGTTATTATGAATTAGTTCAATCCAGACTATTGTTGAAAAGGTGACAATCATGAAACATTTCTCAATGGAAGATAATAACCTTCAATGTATATTATTGATTACTGCGCGACTGGTCTTAACAGTCTTTTTCATACATTGTGTGTATTTCTTCCGCATTGTTGATGAAAGAGATTCATCTGGGGATGCATAGAGGGAGTCATATGGAGCGTATTTCACGTCTTGAGCGCTTAACCAGCGTTTTGCGTCAACGAGGGATAATTCTGCCGGCTTTTGAGATACATGGTGGCGCTGCTGGACTATTTGACTTCGGGCCTATTGGCGGACGTTTGCGAAATAAAGTTAATCAAGCATGGATTAATCATTGGCTTTCACAAGGCGATATTGTTGAGTTGTCTTGCCCCACGGTAACGCCATACCAGGTTCTTGAAGCAAGTGGGCACGTTGGCGAATTTTCAGATTTCTTAACCACCTGCAATAATTGTGAAGAGGCTTCGCGTGCTGATACTTTGCTTGAAGCAGTCCACCCCAACCCAGATTCATTAAACCGAGAGGAACTTGAAAAACTTCTTTTTGAAAGCGATATCAAATGTCCTTCTTGTGAGGCCAATGAATGGAGCGAAGTTACTGCTCAAAATTTAATGTTTAACACGACTATCGGCGCAGGGAAGTCAGGGCGACATGCATTCCTCAGGCCCGAAACTGCGCAAGGCATGTTCACAAACTTTCCTTCACTATTTCGCCACTTCCGCCAAAGATTGCCCTTTGGCGCCATCCAAGTAGGAAAGGGCTACCGTAACGAAATCAGTCCTCGCCAAGGAATGATTAGACTTCGAGAATTCAATATGGCTGAATTAGAATATTTCATAGACCCTGAAACACCTATTGCTCATGATTTCACTCAGTGGAAGGAAATCAAAATGAATCTCATTCCCGATCAATCTAAGCAAATTCAAATGACAGTAGTAGAAGCATTGGATGCAGAGATTATCCGGCACCCAACTGTAGGCTATTTTTTGGCAAGAACTTATCAATTCTTGGTAAATGTAGGAATTGACCAAACTCGTATGCGTTTCCGCCAACACGAATCTGATGAAATGGCTCATTATGCAACCGATTGCTGGGACATTGAAATTGAGGGTTCATACGGCTGGATTGAATGCGTAGGTATCGCACACCGAGGTTGCTATGATTTGCAGGCTCATGAAAATTACACGGGTCAAAGGCTGCGCGCTTGGAGAGCATATGATGAGCCGCGCCATGTAAATAAGGAAGTACTTACAATTGATGGTTCAACTGTTGGACCTGCATTCAAACATTTAGCCGGCCAAGTAAAGAATGCAATTGAAAATCTCACAGATAGGCCGCTGAACTACCCATTCACCCTTCCCCTTGAGTCTGGAGAAGAAGTGCAAATTGAAGAGTCACATGTGAAAGTGAAGGTAATTGATGAGACCATTGCCGGAGAGTGGTATTTACCACATGTCGTTGAACCTGCATTTGGAATTGACAGAATAATTTGGCACATTATTGACCATGCGTGGGATGAAACTATGAAGTCAGGTGAACAATACAACATTATGCGCTTAAATCCCTCAATCGCACCAATCGATGTATCGGTTTTCCCATTATTTGAGAAGGACGGGATGGGGGCACTTGCCGCCAAAATTCATCAAGTAATTTGTTCGACAGATGGTTTGATTTCTAATTATGATGCATCCGGTTCTATTGGTCGACGATACGCAAGGGCAGATGAAATCGGAGTGCCATTCTGCATTACCGTTGACCACCAGTCGCTTGATGACAATACTGTTACTGTGCGAGTCCGAGATAGCCAAGAACAGACTAGAGTGCTTATAGATGAAATCGTTACTTACCTCAAATAACCACATTTACCCATCTAAGTAATATCTCTAAATCATCAATTCAACAATCTTGTTAGTCAAAATACTTGCTTATTCTCAATTCTCATCAACCCTTTTTCTGGATATTGGTTTTCTCATTATCCACACTATTTGAGGTCAATCTTCAAAGAGTGTCGCCTTTGAAGTAGTCAATATGGAACATCCTGTTCAGCCCACCGACTGGACTGAGCGATATAGGCCAGCCTCGCAAAAAGAACTCGAGGGGAATGATTCGGCCCGAAGAAGAATACAATCTTGGTTAAAGGAGTGGGATGGTGGCATGCCAAATAAACGAGGCTTGCTATTAGTTGGACCACCGGGTGTGGGTAAAACCACTATGGCGCGAGCAATTGCCATTGACAAGGGGTGGAATGTCATTGAATTAAATGCAAGTGATGAAAGGAATGCACCTGCGATAAGACGTGCTGCTACTCGCGGTTCAATGCATCATTCTTTGTTTGAATCATACGACGAGGGGGAACGGCAAAAGACACTCATTTTATTAGATGAGGTTGATCATTTAGGTGGTTCGTTCGCCAGCATGAGTGAGAAAAGAATTCATAATTCATTCATTGCAGATGAAGAAAAAAAAGTTACCATCAAAGGCGATTCAGGCGGGAAAGCCGAATTACTCAACCTCCTTCAGAAGACAAAGCAGCCAATTATTATGGCCTGTAATGATGCAATGCGTCTATGGGGTGGTGTGAACAGGCGCAGTTCAGAAGATAAAGTGAAAAAACTGGCCGAATTAATCGCATTCAAGCGCGTTTCCGAGGATGCTAGAAGAAGAATAATACAAAGGGTGCTGAAGGGCGAAGGCTATTCTATAGACCCCGGTGCAATTGACTTATTAGTTCGCAGTAATGCAGGAGATCTACGCGCATTGGTTAAGGACCTACAGACTATTTGCAGCATAACAAACGAACACATTGACCTAAATGCAGTCAAAGGCATGCTAGAATTAGGGCGAAGAGATACCGCAGTAGATTTATTTCCCGGTCTCGAAAAACTCTATCGGAGTAAAACTGCTAAATCCGCTGTTTCTATTGCTAGGCTACTTGACAAAGATCCAGACCAGATGGCTGCTTGGGTAACTTGGAATAATTCCATCGTTCATACTAATCGAAAGTCAATTCATCGTGGAGCACGGGCCTTATCTCAGGCAGATATCGCGCTACCCGTTCGATTTACCAACCGCGCTTATCGATCCTGGTATTGGGGGTCAAACCTTTCCACTCTCGCAGCATCTGTAATTGGTGATGTACCACAGGGTCGTCTTTCAATGTCTTATCCGGGCTTTTTACGCAGAGGTAATGAGCCTTGGCGCAAATTAGGACTAATTGAAAAATTGGCAGATACTTGTGGGTGCTCAAAGAAGGCCGCTACTCGCGAATTATTTCCTCCTCTCGCCGCATTACACTCAACTGAAATTACGAGTGGTGATTCTCTAGACTTTTCAATTTCAATGGCACTTGGCTTTGCCGGAGATGAACATGTTGCATTATGTGGCTTGGATTCAAGATTGAAAGCAACTCAAAAAATAATTGAAAAATATGACAAACAGGTTGAGGATGAGAAGACAAAGAGTGATTTCTCAACTGATGTCAAAGGCTCAAGTGTTAACGATGCTTCAGCGATTACAAATTCCAAAAAGGCATCTGAATCTGCTGAAAGCGAGGAGGAGGCAGTAGAGGGTGATGATGAACCACAGGGCCCCCCTGCTGGTCAATCAACTCTCTTTTAGAGCAATGAACAATTCATTTGGCCACCATTTTGCAG
>Ga0233449_1002052_pt1 | contig 16668 bp, 6 predicted proteins | sample SI_124_October20_FD_183012 | JGI IMG/M metagenome (GOLD analysis project Ga0233449, IMG submission 183012) | Seawater microbial communities from Saanich Inlet, British Columbia, Canada - SI_124_October2016_200_MG | ecosystem: Environmental > Aquatic > Marine > Inlet | place: Canada: British... | reverse complement strand
CAGTCACCAAATATGGGCTCAATGTAGATTCGGACTGGCCTCCCATAAGATGTGCGAGATGCAACAAGCCTATTGAGATTCACATCAAATAATCCAAAGCATTATCTGGTTCAGTAATAGAAATTCATTCACAAAGCCGTTTAGGTAAAGATGACTAGGGAGGAATAATCAACGCCTTGAAGCGCTTCATAGATACTTGAGTGATACTGAGTCAATTTGGTTTAATAGAAGCCAATTGAGAATAGGACTACCATTGCAACAATTGGTAATACTAGTGCAATGATATTCACTATCAATGCTGATTTCACTTTCTCTGCTTCAGGATGACCTGGGATGCTATCTACAATATTCAATTTAGAAGCCATAAGAATTGCTCCTACTAAACTAATCAACCAACATAAACTAGGGCCCATTAGTCCAAATACACAAGAAACAATGCCCATGATATACCAATCATTTGCATATAATTTTTTGTATTGTACTTGGTATTGTACTGGAATGTTTAATGGAGATCCACCTTGATGACTCACTTGCTGATTTACAGAACCCATCACCATTGGTTGAGGCGCCTGATGCATCACTTGTGGCTGAGGTTGTGGTGTTATTGTTTGAGGGGAAGCCCCGCCCTCTGGAGAATTTGTAGTAGATCCGTTGTCGTTTATTGGTTGCATGGAAATCGCCATTCTAACCTAAACTTAACACATTCCCCGAACACGGAACAATTCATCTTATTGCATTAGTTGAATCAATAAGTCTAATTGATATTTGCATAAAATAATCCAAAGTAAGGTGAAGAACCACTTCAGTGTATTCAATTGATACAATATGTGATAAAATATATCTAGAGAATGGAGGGAGTTTTTCACTAGTGGTTTCATTAATACATCACATTGTATTTATTTACCGCCCTATGTAGCATTTGCCGCTGGCAAGTGCTAGTGGAGCCGGGTCGTATGTCCAATAATGTTCTAATCGAGTGGTTTGAAAGTGCAAAAATAGATAGTGTCTCCTCTGTAGGTGGAAAGGGTGCATCGCTTGGAGAAATGCACCAGAAACTAACTACTGCTGGTGTCCAAGTTCCAAATGGTTTTACTGTTACCGTAGACGCATATCATCAATTTGTTAATGCAAAAGTTCCTCCTGCTACTTGGGATAATGCCGCTAATCCCGAAGGGGTTGAAAAACTACGAGCAAGTGCGATTGGCTCTTCAACACTATCTGAGGCATTGAACATTTGCCTTGAGGGAGCGAACATTGAGGACCATCTCAATTTGCACGGAAGGGCTTCGCTCGCAAGGGCACTTGTTAGAGATACACCGGTTCCAGAGAGCATTAGGCAGTCAATTATTGCTGCCTATTCTCAACTTTGTGAAGAATATGGTCAAGGCGTGGATGTCGCAGTTCGTTCTTCTGCGACAACAGAGGATTCCGCAGAGGCTTCCTTTGCCGGTCAATATGAATCGTTTCTAAATATTAGCGGAGAAAGAGCAGTTATTCAGAAATGGCGACAGTGTGTTGCTAGCCTTTTCACTGAGCGGGCTATCGGATACCAACTTGAAAAAGAAATGAATCCCCTAGAAAGTGCTTTGGCGGTTGTAGTAATGAAGATGGTTAGGTCAGACTGCGCATGTTCTGGTGTCATGTTTACCATCGACCCCGATTCTGGGCACAATGGTGTTATTCATATCGCTTCAGCATATGGGCTCGGAGAGTTAGTAGTTCAAGGCAGTATTACCCCAGACACCTATACTGTATGGAAGGAGGGTTTGAGGAGAGGGAACTTCGCAGTGGTGCATCGTGTTTTGGGAAGTAAGGATAGGAGAATGATCTATGCAGAAGGTACGGTCAACGAAGTCACTACTGTCCCTGTATCTCTCTCTGAAAGAAAATCTTGGTCACTCACTCATCAAGAGTGCCGCCAACTATCCGAGATGGCTCTTGCTATTGAGGAGCATTATGGCCAGCCAATGGATATTGAGTGGGCTAAGGATGGAATTACTGAGCAATTATTCATTGTTCAAGCACGGCCCGAAACCGTTCATTCTCGTTCGAATAAGGCAACATTAATCCGCTATCAGATGGAGGCAAATCTAATCAAGCGCCTAAAGCAAAAGGGTCTGATTCTTGCAACTGGTCAAGCAGTTGGAAAGAGAATCGGTTCGGGCAAGGTTCGCTCTTACAATTCCTATGAGGAGGTGTTGGAGGGTAAGAGAGGAATTAGAAAACAGATTGCCAATGGCCTCCGCTTTGAAGAAATTCCTTCGGAAAAACGAGTATTTGAACAAGGAGATGTACTAGTTACTGGGATGACAACACCAGATTGGGAACCACTAATGAAACAGGCTTCCTTGATTATTACGAGAAAGGGCGGTCGAACATCTCATGCTGCCATCATCGCACGAGAATTCGGAATCCCTGCAATCGTTGGTTGTGCCGAAGCCATGCAATTGGAAAATCTTGCCGAGGTCACAGGTAGCTGTGCCGAAGGAGACACTGGGGTTATCTATTCAGGTATCCATCCCTTTGAAATTGAAGAAATTGAAATAGATACCGATATGGAATTACAAACCAAGATTAAATTGAATGTTGGCTTCCCAACAAAATCCCTAGTTGATTCCCAACTCCCTGTTGATGGAGTTGGGTTAGCAAGGATTGAATTTGTCCTATCCGCCGAAGTCGGGATTCATCCCCTTGCCTTCATACATCATGAAGCCTTGAAACAATATCTTGAGTCAGGAGAAATCTCTTCAGCTTTAGCTCCCTATTCATCCGCATTAGCAGAAAATGAGAATATTATTCGTCTTGCTGTTGAGGCAGTTGATGCAAGGGCTTGGTCATATGAGGATAAAAGAGGGTTGTTCATTGACAAGTTGCGCGAAGGGGTTGGGTTGATTTGTGCCGCATTCCACCCAAGGCCAGTTCTAGTCCGTCTTTCTGATTTTAAGTCAAATGAATATCGGGAACTAATAGGTGGAAGAATATTTGAGCCAAAAGAGGAGAACCCGATGATTGCTTGGAGGGGAGCCTCGAGGTATTTAGATGTCAAATTCAAGCCCGCATTTGAAATGGAATTAGAGGCAATGGCATCCGTAAGGCATGATTTTGGCCTTGATAATTTACAATTGATGGTTCCTTTTTGTCGTTCACCAGAAGAAGGAGAGGCCGTAAAGAAACTTCTCGATGAATACAATGTAGGGCCTGCCTCGGATGTGCCTCTATTCGTCATGGTTGAACTACCATCAAATATCCTAGATGCTGATAATTTCATTACTAAGATGCAACTACACGGAGGTTCGATTGGCTCTAATGACCTCGTTCAAACTGTTTATGCTGTTTCACGTGATGATCTTGAGGGATATCAATACCCAGTAGATGCCCGTTCACCAGCAGTAAAAACGATGATTAGAGAGGCGGTTAGCAAATTTAAGCAGGCTGGGCTTGAGATAGGGATTTGTGGGCAAGCACCTTCTGACTACCCTGAAGAATTTCCGTCCTTCCTCATTGAATGCGGAATAACAAGCATCTCGGTTACTCCGGATACCGTGATGGCCGTAAGACTGTCAATTGCAGCTGCCGAACAATCCCTTAGGGAATAGTTCATAAATTAATATTTGTAAAATCCTTCACCGGTTTTGCGACCAAGTTTACCCTCTTCGACCATTTGTAAGAGCAAGGGGGCAGGTGCATATTTGTCATCACCCAGTCCATCATGAAGGACATTGATAATGTGTAGTAAAGTGTCAAGACCAATTAGGTCGGCAAGTGCAAGAGGTCCAATTGGATGATTCATTCCCAATTTCATTATTCCGTCAATTGCTTCGGGTTCAGCAATTCCATCCTGCAAGCAAATAATGGCCTCATTTAGCATGGGGCAGAGAATTCTGTTTGAAATAAAGCCAGGGGAATCATTGCATGAAAGGGCAGTTTTACCCATTTGTGCGGCAGCAGCAACAACTGCTGAATTAACTTCCTCGCTGGTTTGGCTGCCGTTGATAATTTCAACCAATTTCATGATTGGCACCGGATTCATAAAGTGCATGCCAATTACTTGAGAAGGACGATTGGTCGCTGCGGCAATTTCGTTGATGCTAATGCTACTGGTATTACTTGCAAGGATAGTGCTTGCCTTGCATATTTGGTCCAGTTCGGCAAAAGTTGAGAATTTCAAATCAGGTATTTCAGGAATTGCTTCAACGACTAAATCTACATTTGCACAAAGAGATCTGTCAATACCTGTGCTTAGACGACTTAATGCAGCATCTGCATCTTCTTGAGATAGGCGTCCCTTAGCAACCAATTTGCCAAGGCTGCGTTCAATGGTTGCAAGACCCTTGTCAACATATTCCTGGGCAATATCAATCATTACAACATCATAACCCGCACAAGCAGCCACCTGTGCGATTCCATTTCCCATTTGCCCAGACCCTAATACTGCAATGCTGCTGATTTCCACTCAATCACCAAACCGACCTGCGAGGCTTGTGGTTCATGACTCTTTGCTAGTTTCATTTAGGCAAAAATATTCTATCTATGGGAAAAGAGTTTTGTCAATCTGACCATTGACTCCAAGAATCATCAGCATTTTGGAACCAATGAATGCCGGTTCCATCTTTGTACCAAACAACTCCATCCGAATCAGGGTCGGTATATTCTCCTCCAACTGGTAATTCTTCCCAAGAGGACACCGTCTGAGGGGAACCTCCATCTGCTACATCGGAGGCCAGAGGATCATCAACAAATGATGCCTCAGTATCAGAAGGTGATTCTGATGGTGCATCAGTATCTACAATTTCAGGTTGGATTTTTTCTTCCGTCTTTATTCCACCTTCACCAGAAGAGGATTGCTTTCTTTTTGACGAAGATTTGCTCCTTTTCTTTTTCTTCCTGCGTCCCTTTGCGGCTGAAGATTTTGGTTTGCGAAGTAATATTGCTATGACAAAACCAAGCCCGCCTAATAATAATACTCCGGCAATAACTACAATAATCAACAACGTGTTTGAAGAGCCATCATTTCCACTGCCAGTGCCATCAACATTTGAGTTACCACCTAAGCCACTGTTTGCACTTGGAGGGCACCCATTACTATCTGCGAAAATGTAATTCGTAGTCGGACACCGATCTGCTTTTTTGGCGCCAAAAATGAATTCACCAGGAAGACCAGATTCACGACTATCATTCCATGAAGAGTCTCCCCAATTATCACCATAACCATCTTCATCGTAATCCGCCCATTGAGTCTTTTCAGAAGTGAATAGGTCGGCACCATCGTCAGTCGTCCATATTGATTCAGGGTCAGAATATCCATCTCCATCAGAATCTATACAACCTCTTCTATCCTTGGACGAGTTGCCATTTCGCCATGGGCACTGGTCGCCATTGTTACCAGTAATATTATCGCCATAACCATCTCCATCTGTATCGGAAGATTGAGTTGGGTCTGAATCATCGAAGTCGATGTCCTCCGAGACTCCATCGGAATCACCATCTCGCTCTGAAGGAGCGCAACCATTCTCATCAACCTTTGTTGCCTCAAACGGTGAAGTATTTATACAAAGGTCAAGGTTATCTGAAACTCCATCAGCATCAAGGTCTCTTTCGGAAGGACCACAACCTTCAAAATTAACATCATCAATTTCATCTGGTGGAGTGTTAGGACACCAATCTGCATATTGGCCGTCGAGATTCTCTCCGTAGGTATCACCATCACTATCAAGCCATTGCCATTGATTGGATGGTAAATGATCAATGGTATCGGCCCAGCCATCCCCATCAGAATCAAAGCATCCGCGAGTGCCATTCTCGGTAGAACTACCAGGGACAGTTGGGCAAGAATCTGCTGCAAAACCTGATGAGTTATCTCCGAAACCATCCCCATCTTGGTCATGCCACTGAGTTGATTCTAGAGGGAATGCGTCACCGTTTTCATCAGTGCGGGCATCTGTAGCCCCACTCCATGTGTAGTTGTCTCCAACACCATCTGAGTCTGTATCCCTCCATTGACTTGAGTCATCAGGGAATGCATCGGCAATACCCATTGGGTGAGCAAGGTTGGTTTCATCAGCGTTTGAGTAGCCATCACTATCGGAATCAACACAACCAAAACGGTCCATTGTTGAGTTGCCAAAAATTGTTGGACAATCATCAGGAGTGGTTGCATTATTCAATGTGGAATCGCCAAAGCCATCGCCATCTTGGTCTCGCCATTGGCTTTGGTCACTTGAGAATGCATCATCAACATCAGCCCAACCATCGCCATCCGAATCAAGGCATGCTATGAATGGAGATTCTGTAGCGGTCCCATATTCATCAACGCAGTCGTCAATATCATTTGTGACCCCATCATTGTCATTATCAAGTTGATTATCAGCACATCCGGCTGCATCGACAGAGATCCCAGCATCAGTATTTGGGCAATCATCATCTCCATCCCATACACCATCAAGGTCATTATCGGGCAATAGATATGACATGTCAATTCCAATTCGCGCCCATGATAATACTCGGTCATGGACGGACAAGCGGGTGTACCCCCCGCTATCCATGGCCATTTGTGCTGATTCGGTCAAAAACCAATTAGCAATATTCAATTTATCTCCAAGGTCATCTTCATGGATAAGTGCTCTCAAATATGACTTTATTGGCCACGAATTATTTGTTACATTTTCACTTGAAGGCAATACTATCGAGTTTACTCCATAGCCACCAAAGGAAGATTCACTCCCAACTCCTTCAGCCAAAGCATCCGCAGCACCATGAGTCCAATTATTTACGATTGGAACCAAGTAAGTCCCATTATTATAATCCATCAAATATTCAAGTTCAGAAAAAGCAATCAAAGTTTCACTAGAAGGGCCAGTCAATGAGTCAATAACCTCATTTTGTAGGCCAAAAGTATCGCGTGGGCGTTCATTTGTATTAGGATATAATGAATCCTTTTCCACACAATGGTTGCAGAGGAATTGCTCCTTCAACATCCCCACTTCACTTCGGTTCTCCCATCTATGAACAAGAATTATTTCGCTTTCGTCACAAGAATTATCTAAATCAGACCATTCACGGAACTGATCACCATCATCATCTTTGGCCACTGAGGACATCTCAAGCCCAGGGTATTCGACGGAATTTTGTAACTCACTACTTGATTTGGAGGAAATCATCCAACGCAATTGCCCGATACTTAGACCACCTAATGTTTCAATACAGGTTTGAGTGTTCCCTCCTGCCTTGACTGCAAATGCGCCAGCCACATTTCCTATCGGGAACTCAATTAGTGATTTCCCTGTGCCCTTGCAATCAACTCTACCATTTGTAGAAAAGTTTGGATCTTGGTCAACCCAAATGGGATTATGGCCTTCGGTCAAAGCAGCAATACTGCCATCATTGTCACAGAGAAATTGAGTGGATTCAAATGTTGTTGAATTCACGTGGTCGAGAATTCTTCCATCACCAGGCCAACTATTTTTCCAATGAGGTTCCATTATATCTACGGTCCAATCTCCGTGAATTTGTAGATATCCAGAGGGCTCAACATAAAGGTAAGTTCTTCCCCTACGTGATGCGATTAATAACATTGCATCATCGGGATGAATTGCTAAATCACGCGTACCACGGTTACTCCAGCCTGAGCCGAAACTGCCAAAATCTCCAATATATGAATAATTGTCCTGCACATCATAATAATACAATGAACTTCGACTACCTCTGGCGATTATCATCGTACTTGAGTCTGAGGAAAACTGAATGTCATAGACATCAGTACCTCCGTTTCCGGATGCAAATAATGTTTGATTTAGGATACCATATGCTCGCCAGTAATTATCCGCAGAACCAGAAATAAAATCTCGCCCAGTAGGAGTGAATTCTACTGAAAGAATGGTTTCACTTGTATTCCAGAATGAGTTAATTTCAGTACCATTGTGAGCATGATGAAGTGAGACGCTATCACCACCTCCAGCAACAAACAATGAACCATCAGGAGTAGTATCAATATCATAAACGGTGCCGTTAGTAGAATAATTATTGTGCAGGGTGCCATTTGACATCCAATATTGGTATATTGCCGAATCACCTCCACCCGTGAAAACATATAGCCCGTCATTACTAAAATGGCAAGCATGCACATCGTTTTCAATGAAATGTGCAGTGCTCAAATTGTAAATAATATTTCCACTAGTTGAATCCAAAACATATGCTTCAGCATTTTCACCAGATGCGCATATCATACTTCCGTCGGCGGAGTAATCCAAATCACGTATATCATCATTAAAATTAGCCAATACCGCCAAGGTATTTCCAGGCACATCGAATATTTCCAAAGTCCCAGCAGATCCTCCGCTAGCATATGACGCACCATCGGGATTCCATGCTACTGCTCTCGCAGTGCTTCCTACTGAGTTATAGTATTCCGAAGAGGCAGAGGGCCAAGCCTTAATGACTCCTGTTTCCCAATCGGCCTGCCCATCACCATCGCTATCAAGACAACCTTCACCATCAACAGAAGTTGCATTGCCCCAAGAATATGGACATTGGTCGAGAACATCAGGTATTGTATCACCATCAGAATCGTTCGCACTTACGGGAAAAGAGACAACCATTACGCTCGCAATCATTATGGCCACGAGGAATATTGCCCTCTTTTGTGCTTGGAATGAATATGAATTGCTATCTTTAGATTCCGGAGGATGGCGCAACCGAGAAAATAATAGTTTCAAAGCCATGCTAGTCTCACCTAATCTATCCGAATACACCATTAGCCATAGTAATAGTGGTTTCCCGTTCATTGAATAAAACCCAATAATTTCAATAAAAATAAGATTATTATTAACGAATATGGGGTGACAACTATTGAAAATAATGCTCCATCGGCTCTTGGGCTAACGAATCCAGCAATAGGTCCTCCTTTGCCTGTTTCTTTCTTTGGCGGTCAAAATAAACCAATATTAGGAGGAGGATGAAGACCATTGCAAGAACCCCGTATGTCCCTCCTGGAACATTTGCAAAAGTATCAAGGACAGTTACTGGTTCTTCTACCTCGGCCCCATTTTCAATTAGTAGCATATTTCCAGCTGAATCCCATGCCATCAATGTGACATTCCAATCACCTGCCTCAACCTCGCCAAATTCGATGAACTCATCTGGCCATGAGCCGTTAAATGTGCCACTCTCGCTATAATACAACACATCATCATGAACAATTGTAATGCGCCAAGAATCTAAATCATCGGTTGTTGATAATTCCCAAGAAAGCCAAAGATTTTGCCCCTCAACAATAAAGTCTGCAGCCCCATTTGGAGATGTACCATCAAATGTCATGGAAAGTTCAGTACTAGCTGCATTACCAGCCGCATCCTCAACTGAACAAGTAATTACTGACTCCATTCCATCATAGACATCATCAGGGCGTTGTCTCGGATGGGCAACGGAAAACATCCCAGTAGAATCAGCAACTGCCTGCGAGGAATGGCCACTTGGATATTCAGAACAATATACAATTAATCCGGCTTCAGTTTCACCTCGTATCCATAAGTCAAATGGGCGTCCGTCAGAGAAAGCAAAACGAGAATTAGCAATTGGAGAAGTGATATTGATTACTGGGTCTAGGGAATCTAGAGTGACATTACTTAGCCAAGTTTCCTCAATTCCAAAACCCCCAGCAATCAATTTGAATTGATTCATTCCTTCAATTAATGAGAAAGGAATGGTGTGATTACCACCCATAGGAGAAATACCAGTATGCACTCTCATCCAGCCATCATTTTGCCAATAAAACAATTCCCAAACTTGCTCTGGACCGAGATATAAAGTGCCAAATATATTTGACTCGTTTGTCATATTTCCCTGCCAATTTGGACTAAATTCAGGTGAATAATCTTCAGCAGAAATAGCAAAACTGCGACATAATATCAATTCATTGCGCCCTTCATCTTCAAATCGCAGACAATATTCATGCCATCCTACCAAATCAAGAGTGATCGCCCAATCTGCTAATCCTGCCTGTCCAGGCACACTCACCCAATCGCCACCATCAACGGCTACATGGGCTATTGTTTGCTCTGAGGAATTCCAGCGAAGGGCAACCATGTGATGGCGTAATGTTTCGTTGTGATTGGGGGATAATAATTCAACAACTGGGATAATACTATCAATTTTAAATTGCAATTGTTCGCTTGCCCAATTACCAGCAGGGTCGCGCACTAAAACATCCACAATGTTTTGTCCTTCCTCAAGAGAAATATCTACTGAGAACCATTCAGCGGTATTTGGACTAATTAAGTTCTGTCCTTGCACCCAGAAATCAACTCCTACTTCGGTCATCACCTCAATTGATAATTCAGTTTCATTTATTACTTCAAACTCATAACTGTGGTTTAATGAAAGTGGAGGAGGAGTTGTATCACGAATAATATAGAAAGAACTATTGCGGACATTTCCAGCAATATCTGTGGAAGAAATTAGGAATTCATTTGTTCCTTCAAGTGGAAGATTGAAAGTTTGATTATACCACATTGGGCGCCCATATGCTGCTAATGTTGTCCAATTTTGTTCTGCAGAAGTTGCAAACTCTTGCGGATAAATGGGCACTGAATTAATAGAAATATCCAAGTTATTTTCTGCCAATAGGGAAATGGCAATTGAAGTAGTATTTACCAAATGCGACTCAATTTCTAGAGAGTAAATAGGGAAATCAGTATCATATACAATATCTATCATTGCAGAAGAAGTCTGACCTGAGAGATCACCTATTATTGCCCGACTAGAATACAATCCCTGAATTAGTTGCCCATTAGGCAAAGTAATGTTTACTGACAAATTTCGCAAAGTGTAATCCATTGCTGGTGGCGGCAAATCATGCCTTGTTGCATTGTAAATAATTCCTACTTCTTCCTCACTAAAGAACGTTGAATAAATTCGTATTTCATCAAGCATTCCCTCAAAGCAGGTGGTTGATGGAACAGATGACGTACAACCAATGTGACTCATTTCGGACAAACCACTTGCAGCCCAATCAACAAACCCACTTGATTGACTTTCCATCACTCCGTCAACAAATACCTGCATTGTTCCAGAGATACCAGTTCTTACCAATGCGATGTGGTGCCATTGACCATCCGAAATATTTGTAGTAGATATTGCAGGAATCCCATTATGTCTGGCAATTCCGATGTGTCCAGAAGAATTAATGTAGCCAAAGTGCAAATCATTGCCTATGTGTCCATCATATCCGGCTATTTTCGGTGCATCAAAAGGAGTATCGTTGCCCATTTGTGTTGTGTTTATCCAAAATGCCATCGTAGTATCTTCAAACAACTGCAAACCCTGGGAATAATCTTTTGCCGAATTTCGCGCTGAGGAGGAAACTGTGAGGTGCGAACCAGGTAGACCGTCAAAATCCACCACGCCGCCTCGCAACCCATCTTCAACCCAAGCAGTTCCACCCATCAACTGTGCGTCAAGGTCAAATTCACCGAGTAACGCATAGTCTTCGGCAAATCCAGATTGCTCATTCAAAGCCCACCAGTTTTGAAGATTCCAAGTGTCATATGGCAAGAAATCCGTTGGCCTTATCACGCGATTATAGTCATCCCAAGCGAGTAGTTCTGCGCTCAAGTTAATTTGAGTCCCATTCAATAAGGTTCCATTTGCCTGTTGTAATATTTCAGCTAAGTCAACAGATATGTTTGGCATATCCCACTGGCTCCTGATAATACTGAACAAGTCAATATCCGAAATATTGAATCCTGCTTGGTTATCTGAGAAGATTGCACTTAGATTAAGCGCGGTATTATTCTGTTGTCCGTCAAGGGCACCAAACCATTCAACACTTGGTGCGCCTTCTTGCAAATTAAATTGGTAAGGTATTGTCACTCCACCCCCGTTTGCCAATACTAACTCAAAGTATCCCTGCCACTGTCCGGCGGATTCAGGTAATTGCATGGTGTGATTAACCTGCCAAGCAACCTTCGGCATTACTCCCCCTAATGCTGCACACCCAGATGGGCAGAGAGCCAATATCTGCGATTGATTCAATTCATCCCAGCCATCAACACTAATTCCACTGCCACCAATTGAAGTTGCCCTCAACCAAAATTGAGTGTTTAATGCAGGTACTTCATAACCGTGAACTACAATCCAAAATGTACCTGCTTGCACATTTTCAAGAATTACTTCCTCGTCGCTATTTCCATTACCCGACAAACCAACTTGTTCGCTGCCCCAGTCGAGAGCACCATTGCCATTGTTATCACGATAGACATACAGGTCAAGGTCATCCATGGGGGTATGAGAATCAATTTCCACGCGGAATTTGCGCAAATCCTCTAATTGCACTTCACGGATATATGAGGATGTACTTAGGCTACCCACCGTATCCTGATATGCAGTTTCATTCGGCCAATACATTGGTTGAGTCCAACCCCAAGCATCCATATCGCTTGCTGAAATATCTATTGTGCTAGCAAAAACTAGACTATCAGAAATATTGTTTTGCCTCCAGTCATCAGTAGTATAGGTCAAATTACCAGCAATAGCCGCAGCAAAACCAATACTAACATTTATTGGATTATCATTTGTTGAAACTCCATGGGTAGTTGAATGAAGAATCAACTGTTTGAGTCCTGACGAAGGGTTAGCAGTAAGCATTTCATGTGATGAGCCAGTGCTGGTTTGGTGTCCCCAAATACCAGAGCCTCTGTGCTTATTCACCGAGCCACTCTCAATTGCCATGCCCGAAGGCCCATAAGCATCCGGAGCATCTTGATAGTAGGGGTGAGGTGTTTGGGAAAGCCAAAATGCGTCAATATCTGTATAGATGTTGTCGTCCCAATCAACATCGACAATAATCGTTCCATTGACAAGACCACTTGGCCATTCAACGGCAAACGCCTTCCAATCTCCCGATTCGGCGCGCCAGCCCCAACGTTGTGCACCTTGCATCCAAGTTTCTCGGTAGAGAGTTTGATTACTCAAATTACCGTCTATTAATGGTGCCTGCCAAGAGGTAGGCCCAGAACCTGCAATTGTCGCTACAACCTGTAAATTCCACGAGTGATTATTCGAATCAAGTATTCCTACGGATGACAAATGAAGCCCAGGGATTGCATTTAACGGCACATCAATATCTATAGGGACGGTGATTGAGGACATAGGGGGCACTGCAATAGCAATAGGAACTGTCAACCAACTATCAATTCGCTTACTAAATCCTGTAATATCATAATTGATAGTTAAAGGGTCAACTTGACTACTTCTTACATTCCGTCTAAATACTCCGAGAAGGATCCCATCAGCGGGCAAATCCCATGGATTTCCAACCCTTGCTTCAACCTGCGAGGAGGTATACATGTGCTCAGTAATCGTTGAATATTCCCCACTTGATTCCCATTCTCCACTATCGACTAATCCATCACCATCGGAGTCTGTCCACCAAGTTCCATCTCCATCGGTATCATTCCAACGATAAATGCGAACATAAACATTATTTTCGCTGGCATAATTTTTGTCACCATCAAATCCAGCCGCATCAATAACCGCTCTTGCTCTAACCAATGTAGCATCGCTGGCAATTGAGGTGTTATTGGCGTCACCGTGAATTAATATCGGCACGACAATATCAGGCATTGAGGACTGATAGCCGTCCCAATCACCACCACTTTCCTGCGAGACCCACGATTGATTGAAATGAGAGGTTGCCTGCCAAGTAGTTCCATTCATCTGTAGGTTCAAAATGTCTTGAGTTGGGTTATGAATACTATATTGCAAAGTATCGTTTCCGCCCGGTAAGAGCCAATTAATATTCGATAAACGGTGTGCACCGTTATTTTGCCCAGGCATCCATGCGCCCGGCTCTGTCCACCAAGTACCGTTCTCGCCGGAAATTGAAGCAGTTGCTCGGTCGGCATCAAACCAACCTGCACCCTGCACATTTCCATCATATGCACGGTCTTCAGCAGTTGACATTGCCAAATCACGGATTAGTTGAGAATTAGGGAAAGAACCATGTTCCGCAAACCATGCATCATATAGCAGAGCCATTAATCCAGCCGCAACAGGTGTAGCCAATGATGTACCAGACCAAGAACGGTAAGCAGAATTAGCATCGGTTTTTTCATTCAAAGTCACATCACCAGTTGCCGACCAACCAATAGTGACGAGGTCGGGGTCCATTCTCCCTTGACTGTTTGGTCCGCGGTCTGACCATGATGCACTCTCGCCATATGTGGAGACATCCCAGCCGCTAGTACGCGAGGAGAACGCACCTACACTAACCACACCGGCAGCCCCACCTGGGCTAGCCACTGTGCCATAACCGTGACCTCCATTTCCTAATGCAACAAGATAGGTAGTATTTTGAGAATGGACTCGAGTTAGCCAGTCTAAGTAGAGAGAATTTTGGTCGCTTCCTGCATCCACAACAGATGAATATCCAAAAGAGAAAGAACCGATTTGCGCTTCGTCACCACTATCGGTTTGCCCATCATAACCTTCGGCAACAAATCTCCAAGCATCAAAACCAGAGCCGCCTGCGTAATAATTTGCAACTGCAATCACACTTGCATTTGGTGCCATTCCTTGCACTTTTCCACTTGCAATTACTCCTTGTGCAGATACAGAAGAGGCACATAATGTGCCGTGGCTTCCGGCTGGCCCACCGTTCTCATTTATCATGAAGGCGACTAAATCACCGTTGTTAGGGATGCGGTCAGACAAACCTTGACGAGCCGAGTAAGTTGGAGCATATGGCAGACTTAAATTGCCATCGGCAATGAAGTAAATCAGCCCAGCAGAGCGGTCCCAAAGGCCATCGGAGTTGAGATCAAGACCTGCGGTTTCGGAACCTTTTCGCATAGGTACTTCATCGGCGAACTGACCATCTCCATCGAGGTCAACATATACAGTATCATATGATGAGTTGACTTGTTCATCAACGACAATAATATCAACATCCCCGCCAACTCTTGACTGTAAATTATTGTCTGGGTGCTCACCTATGTGGAATACTCCTGAAACGGAATTCAGCCCCGAAATATCCAATCCAGATGAATCCAAAAAACCATCTCCATCTCCATCCACATCGGTGGTTGAAGTGTCTGAATACCAGGAATTCCCATCGGAAGGATATGTATCACCATCTTCAATCCATTCATTGATTGAACGTGGGTCAAACATTATCGGCCAGCCGTCCCAAGGACTTGTGGTATCATTTACTCGGGCTTGAGTGCCATTTAAGTCTGGATGAGCGAAATCAACACCACTATCAACGATAGCCACATTTACTCCACTTCCAGTTACATTACGCTGCCAAGCATTAGTTGCGCCATGCAAATCCTTAGCGGCCCAAGTTTCAGGGTCTGCCGCCGAACCTTCACCCGTTGAACTCGCATCACCGTCATCAAAGCCATTTTCTCCCACAGAAGAATCCCATGTTTCGGGAAAACCAGAAGCCGGAGCAGGGTCCTCAAGAACCGGAAATACTGCTAAAGTGCCAGCGACAGATGCCAATTTCGCAACTTGCCAACCGGGGAGGGTGAGAGAGCGATGCTGCAATACACCAGCCAAAGATTCAACATTTGAAGGCACAAGGCGGGCAGAGGTTCCGGCGTTTGAATAATCATCTCCAGCCGCATTGTTTTGCCTCTCCGCTTGCGCTGGAAGGAGGCCATATTGCTCCTGCCAATGGTGTAGTGCGAGGATATCGGAAGTGATTACAACAACTTCAACAAGAAACATTCCCTGATCGGTCCAATGCTCAAGAGAGGGGGTGAAAACGGTTATTCGAGGGAGGGAGTTATCAGTTGATTGAGGAGTTTCAATAATACTCTCACCATCATAAACAGGTGTCAAATTTGCAGGTATGCTTTCTTGAGTTTGAATGTTTGAGGATGTCAATAAAGTCGATTGTGAAGTGAGGAGCATTAATGCGAGAACTAAAATCGCCTTGCCGGCATTAACTGCGCCCATAGGGCGCCTACTTCCGTGAAGCCTTTAGGGATGTCTAATTGGCGTTATCATTCAATCGATTAATTGCGAGCAGGTTGATGAGTTCTGGAACGATATGCAATGGCTCACAAATGGAATGCAAGTAATTGAGGTAGTCCCTTCCGGATTCGAACCGGAGTCTGCGGGACCAAAACCCACAATGATGGACCTCTACACTAAGGGACTGTAAACACGGCGGAGTGCTTAGGGTTTTTGTGGATATTGGTTAATTACTTCCCGATGAGTGTGATTAGAATGGGGTCATCAAGGCGAGAAAGTGCAGACTCAATGAATTCATCCAAGTCTAGTTCTTGCTGAGAACTATAGAGTGCGGCTTGCAAGGCCATATCTAACTTGTCGCAGGCCTTTACAAAGCGGCCCTCAGGAGTCCGAGAATGGTCATAATCAAGCCATAATTCGTGTAAATAATTGGCGTTTTTTACACCATTTTCGCCACTCAAAGAATATTCGCCAAGTTGAGCAAAAATCTTTGCCGAAGCATCCCCTTCAAGCCGCGACTTATCAGCACTTGAAACGCCATCAGTGGGGGTAATATCTCCAACGATAATTTCCGCTAAATCATGAATAATGGCAATACTTGCAACAACCCCTCTGTCCAAGGAAGGAGGGCATAGAGACAGGGCAAGGAAGGCGACACCCCATGAGTGTGCGGCGACGCTTTCGGGATTAGAG
>Ga0233449_1002050_pt1 | contig 16677 bp, 14 predicted proteins | sample SI_124_October20_FD_183012 | JGI IMG/M metagenome (GOLD analysis project Ga0233449, IMG submission 183012) | Seawater microbial communities from Saanich Inlet, British Columbia, Canada - SI_124_October2016_200_MG | ecosystem: Environmental > Aquatic > Marine > Inlet | place: Canada: British... | reverse complement strand
TATCAGCGTCACGTTCGGCGATAACAAGGTACTTGAGAATGTATCTTTCTCGGTCGCGCGTGGGAGCTTTGTTGGTTTGGTCGGCGCAAATGGATCAGGCAAAAGCAGCTTGTTGCGTTCGGTCCTCGGCATTATCAAAAGCCCGACAGGAAATGTTGTGATCGATGGGCAAACGACGTCCGACATGACACCACGACAGATTGCCAGCAAAGTCGCTTATGCACCGCAAGGGGCTGAGATGCACTGGATGTTACCGGTGGAAAGACTGGTGGGGATCGGACGTACACCACACCTTGCCCCCTGGAGCAAGCCAACACAGGCTGACATGGATGTGATTGAACACGCCCTTGAAGTCACCGACATGATCGGGCTTCGCCACCGCATCGCGACGACGTTGTCGGGTGGTGAGAAAGCACGTGCCTTGCTGGCGCGGGCTATCGCAGTAGGCGCACCTTATTTACTGGCGGATGAGCCGGTTGCAGCACTTGATCCGTACCACCAGTTGCAGGTTCTCGATATACTTGCCGAGATGGCGCAGCAAGATCATGGTATCGTCATTGTGCTTCACGATCTGTCTTTGGCACAACGTTACTGCGACAGGATATTCCTTTTGCATGATGGCGATGTATTGGCCAGGGGTACACCAGACGAAGTCTTTACCGATCAACGGCTGGACCAGGCTTATGGTGTCCGCATGGCAAGGACCGAACATAACGGAACTTCATTCCTGACCCTGATTGATCGATCAGACAGGACGGGTCTGCCAGGCTCCTCATGACAGCCAGAACCTTGATGTTTCAGGGTACAGGGTCGGATGTCGGCAAATCCGTGATTGTCGCCGGGCTGTGCAGGGTTTTCCTGAACCGGGGATACAAGGTGTTGCCTTTCAAACCCCAGAACATGTCCAATAACGCTGCCGTAACACCGGATGGCGGTGAAATTGGTCGCGCCCAGGCGCTGCAGGCGATTGCCTGCAAGGTTGAACCAGATGTCCATATGAACCCGGTACTATTAAAGCCGCAATCAGATGTCGGATCGCAGATCGTTGTGCGGGGCAAGGTGACGGACACTGTCGGCGCGGAATATTATCGCTCCCATCGTCAGGCGTTGCTTGAAACTGTTATCGAAAGTTTTGATATTCTAAAGAACCGGGCAGATATTGTCCTGGTGGAAGGGGCGGGCAGTCCAGCGGAAATTAACCTCAGGGCAGGGGATATCGCCAATATGGGGTTTGCAATCGCGACCAACACGCCGGTTGTTCTGATCGGGGATATTGATCGTGGGGGTGTGATCGCCTCGCTCGTGGGGACGGGGGCCTTGCTGGCGCCGGAAGAACAAAAACTGATTTGTGGCTTTTTGATCAACAAATTTCGCGGCGACCTCAGCTTGTTTGATGAAGGTTTGAAGGCGATTGAAGATCGAACGGCGTGGCCATCGTTTGGTGTCCTGCCGCATGTCCCTGCCGTCCGCGAACTACCCGCAGAAGATGCGGTTATCCTGGAACAAGGCCAGGCCACCGGGCAAAACGATATACTTGTTGCTGTTCCCATGCTGTCACGGATCGCGAACTTTGATGACGTCGACCCGTTGCAAGCTGAACCTGATGTGACTGTCCGCTTCATCCCACCAGGTCAGCCACTGCCTGCCGAAGCGCGAATTGTCCTGATTCCAGGAACAAAATCAACGACTGCAGATATGGGTTTCATGCGGGAACAAGGATGGGATATTGATTTGCTTGCCCACAATCGGCGCGGCGGTCACGTATTGGGCATATGTGGCGGTTATCAAATGCTGGGCCATCGCATAGATGACCCGGATGGCGTGGATGGCGCACCGATGTCAATTGATGGTCTTGGCTTGCTCGATGTCTCCACGACCATGAAGCCTGGAAAAACTGTTCAGCAAACAACGGCCCACTGCCCGACCTTTGATTGTTCTGCCACAGGATATGAAATCCATGTGGGATTGACAGTTGGACCCGATGTCGAACAACGCCCCTTCCTGCAAGTCGATGGTCGCAGGCCCGGCGCTTGCTCGGCGGACGGCACTGTCGCAGGTGGATATATGCACGGATTATTCAGCGATGATCTGTTCCGGGCGCGTTATCTGGCACCATTTCGCGGCGGCGTACAAAATCAAACCAGATATGGTCACCGTGTAGATGAGGCTTTGGACGTACTGGCCGAGGCCATGGAACGGCACCTGGATATCGACGCGTTGCACAAGGCAATGTCGTCATGAGCACAAGTCTCATTTTGGCCCTGGCCCTTGGCCTGGATGCCCTGGCAGGAGAGCCAAAGTGGCTCTACCGTCGACTTCCGCATCCGGTTGTCCTGATGTCCGGTTTCCTGATGATGGGGGAACGCTGGTTGAACCGGGTCGACTGGCAGCCTGACGTCAGGCGAATGGGCGGCATCGTCGTTATTGTTGTTGCCGTTCTGGTCATGACCCTGATCGGCCTTGGAATTGAACTTGCTTTGTCGCAATGGGAAGCGGGTGCTGTAGTCCTTGTCGTGATCGTCGCCATGCTGATGGCTGCACGCAGTCTATACGACCATGTCGAAGAAGTGCGTTTGGCCCTGGAAGATACTTCCAACCTTGGTCCGGCCCGAACCGCCGTTGGCAAAATCATAGGGCGTGAGACGGATCATTTGGATGAATCCGCGATTAGTCGGGCCGCGATTGAAAGCCTGGCAGAAAACTTTTCAGATGGTGTGATGGCACCGGCCTTCTGGTTCCTGGTGGCCGGATTGCCCGGACTTCTGGTCTATAAAATGGTCAATACAGCTGACAGCATGATCGGTCATCGCAACGACCGCTATTTGCATTTTGGCTGGGCTGCGGCACGTCTGGACGATGTGATGAACCTGGTGCCTGCACGTTTGACGGCTTTGTTGTTTGCGGGTGCAGCAATAGTTCCGGGACGCGGCAGACAGGCGTTTTCAACGGCCTGGCAACAAGCCAGGTTACACGCCTCACCTAATGCTGGTTGGCCCGAAGCCGCCATGGCCGGGGCTCTTGATGTACGCCTGGGGGGCCCACGCATTTATCCAGGCAATCAGGTTGTCGATGGGGCGTGGTTCGGGACGGGTGGCGATACAAATAATCAATCCCTGTCGCAGGCCATCCGTATTTCCATTACCACGTGGCTGATTATGGTTTTGGCTCTGACAGGTTGGAGCTTCGCATGACATCAATCAGGCACGGCGGTGAATTGTCCCGAATACAAGCGCGACATCCTGATGCGCCCAAGCCCTGGCTGGATTTGTCCACCGGTTTGAACCCACAGCCCTGGTCGTGGCAAGAAAATGTGTCGCCGAATGACATCTTGGCAGCGACAACACATTTACCGGATCAGGACAAGTTTGATTTTTGCCGCAACGCCTGGACCCGTTATCTGAAAACGGAGTCTCGGGATGAATGGACGCTGGCCGCAGGGTCACAAGCTGTGATCAATCTGTTGCCGCACATTTTTCCCGATCATGGTGTTTGTTTGCCGGATCCAACCTATGGTGAGCATGTGAGGGTTTGGCAAAAGGCTGGCAGACCTGTTTCCCGCATAGATGCAACTGAGCTTCTCCAGCGGGTATTTCCGCCGCGACAGGTTTTGATCGTGACCAATCCCAACAACCCGGACGGGTACCTGTTTGATCCCGACGACCTTGTTGCCCTGGCAGCAGGCCTACACGATCAGGACAGTTACCTGATTGTTGATGAAGCCTTCTGTGATGTGTTGCCACAACAATCGCTTGCCGGTCGGGCATTGCCGTCAAATATCATCCTGCTGCGTTCTCTCGGAAAGTTCTTCGGACTTGCCGGTTTGCGAATTGGTATGTTCCGGGCGGCTGGGGGTCTGCGGGAGGAAATGCGTGATATGCTGGGGCCATGGCAGGTAAACGGCCCGGCGTTGCTGATTGCCGGTCATGCGTTACAGGATGAAAACTGGATTGTTCAGACGCGCCAACGACTGAAACAAGATGGCGAACGATTGCGAAAAATATTGTCTCTGGCCGGGTTGCAGATATCTGGATCGACCGATTTGTTTTGTCTGACCAGATATGAGAAAGCAGCTGAAGTTGCCGAGACGCTGGCTCGCAACGGTATATATGTCCGGTCATTTGTTGAAGATGATCAGAATTTACGATTTGGATTGCCTGCGGCGGACGATCAGTTCTTACGCCTACAATCCGCCCTTGATACTTGTTCTTGAACACATAAGGATCGAATGATGACCGAAAGCAAAAATGAAACTGCTGTGAACCAAACTCACACAGAATCGATGAAAGAACGCCAGGCAGAACACCGCGCCACCATGAAAACCAAATCCAAGACGGATCATGGTTTGCTGGTGGTGAACACTGGTGAAGGCAAAGGTAAATCAACTGCCGCCTTTGGCACCGTTATCCGGGCAATTGGTTGGGGGCATACTGTTGGTATTGTTCAATATGTCAAAGGAAACTGGAAAACCGGTGAAAAGCAATTCTTTGCCAAACTGGGCGATCTTGTCCGCTATGAAGTTATGGGAGAGGGCTTTACCTGGGAAACCCAGGACCGGGAGCGTGACATAGCGGCGGCACAAAAGGCCTGGCAGGTGTCATTGGAAATGATGCAGAGCGGGGACTACGATCTGATTATGCTGGATGAGTTGAATATAGTCCTGCGTCATGAATATCTTGATGCCGCTGAGGTCGTTGCCGGATTACAAAGTCGCAGCAAACGAACACATGTCATTGTCACCGGGCGGGATGCCCCGGACGTATTGATGGATGCCGCTGACCTGGTCACTGAAATGAAAAAAATCAAACACGCCTTTGATGCAGGCATTAAAGCCGCACGCGGTCTCGATTTTTAGAGCGATATCGGTTTTAACCGATTCGCATCGTTTCATATTTTTGTTGTATTGCAAGCAGTTACAAGCCTCAGGTGTTTCAACTAAAGTTGAAAACACCCTGGGCTTTTGATAACCAGCGGCGGGTCCGTCAGAAACGGGGTCGCCGTAGCTCCCGAATAACTTTCATGGACCGACCATAGTGGTAGTTGATCTGGTCCTTGGAATAGCGGTGTTCCAATCCAACCGGACAAGCCAGACGGGACAGGCACGTATCAACACAACTGGATTTCTCTTGCATGCGGTGATCCAGGCAGCTCTCCAGATCAAGGGCTTCTTCTGCGACCGCTTTAGCCGGACAGATGGAGATGCAAGGTTTGTCGATGCATTCGTCGCAAGGTGAGGCCGTTGGCATTGCGACGGTCGGCGCAAAATTGGTGTCAGTCAAAATGACCGCGCGATAGGCGAACCAGGTGCCCCATTGCGCCTGTATGCCAACGCGAAATGGGCTGTCGTGATGCCAACCTGCCAGATCACCCAGATCTCGCAGGCCGATCGGGAAATTGCCGGGATAGACAATTTCGTAATTATTGTCGGGGTGCTCCGCTGCGAAATATTGCCCAACAGTGTTTACGGCATAGTCGTCTATGGGATTGTCCGTGGTAAAGCCTCTATTGCTGACAGCGTCCCACATGGCGCGCCCACCATGAGCCACAAGCAAAAGCTGACTGAACGTCCCAAAGTTTTCACAATGAGTGTTGAGAGCTTTTGTAATGTGATCTGGCAGATCTGCAATATTGAAGGCCGCCTGTAAATTCAAACCTGCGTCAGACAGTTGAGTGCTTTCGAATTTGCTCATGCACTTGCTCCCCAGCTTCCGACAAGGAACAGCAAAACGGCGATTTCTGTTATCTGTTGGCACGCCCCCAGGACATCGCCGGAAAATCCGTTGATCTGATGCATTGCCAAACCGCCGATCGCAACACAGGCGACGAACGTTACGATAAAGCAGGCAACTGTTGTCGATGGCCCCAGCAGAAACAGACAGACGACAAATGTCAGGACTGTGCCCGTTAGCAGCTGTGGCATCTCTGGCTTGCCGGTATCATGTGCGAGGCCATCCTTACGGGCCGGGGGCATATAACGCATGATATAAACCATCATCAAGCGAGAGAGCATAGCCGCGACAATCAAGGCAGAGGCAGCTTCGCCAACTGCAAGTACAGACAAGCCACCAACCCGCAAGATCATGGCAAGGGCAATGGCGATGACACCATAGGCCCCGACGCGGCTGTCACGCATGATCTCCAGTTTGCGCGGCAAGGATTTGCCGCCACCGAAACCATCTGCAACATCGGCCAATCCATCTTCATGAAAGGCCCCCGTTAACAAAACCATTGCCACAATCGCCAATGCCCCGGCGACCAGACCGGGAAGTCCGAAGCTGGTGGCCAAGGCAAATGTCACTGCCGCCACAATAGCAACGAAGGCACCGACGACAGGGAAAGCCCAGACAGCCCGGTTGAAATCGGGTGAGCCATCTGAGGACCGATCCCAGCGCAGCGGAATCCTGGTCAGCAGAACAAAGGCTGCTGCCAGGTCCTGGAGGTGATTATGATGCCGTACTGACACCGGCTTCCCCGAATGTGGCCATGCCATTGTGCGTCGCCAATGCAGCCCGGACGATCAGCAAGGCAATCGCAGCACCACTGGCTTCACCAAGACGCAAATCCAGATCCAGTACGGGGCGTTGATTGAGTTTTTCAGCCAGCCGCTTGTGACCGGGTTCCATGGACACGTGGGATATGCGTGCGTGATCCAGGGCCGCAGGATTATCGCGGGTCAAAGCCGAAGCTGCTGCGGTTGAAATATAGCCATCCAATAGAACCGGAATGCCACGATGGCGCGCCTCGACGACGGCACCGGCGATAGCCGCCAGTTCACGTCCACCGACTGTGCGCAGACATTCAAAGGCACTGGTTTGATTCTCTCCATGCAAGGCAATGGCGGTCGTAACAGTTTCCTTTTTGATTGCCATGCCTTTGTCGTCGACACCGGTTCCAGGGCCAATCCAGTCCGTCGCCACGCCACCAAAAACAGCGTTGCAAACGGCTGCGGCGGCCGTGGTATTTCCAATTCCCATTTCACCGACCAGAACCATATCCGCATTGTCAGGCACGGCGTCGGCACCTGCCTGCAATGCGGCACAGCATTCGGCTTCAGTCATGGCGGCGGTTTGGGTAAAGTCCTGGGTCGGGGTATCCAGATCCAGGGCTGTCACTTTCAAGGTCGCATCAGCAAGATTGGTCAGCTGGTTGATGGCCGCCCCACCGGCTTCGAAATTCATGACCATTTGAAAGGTCACTTCCGGGGGATATGCAGAAACACCGCGTGCAGCGACACCATGGTTGCCGGCAAAAACCAGACAGGCCGGGTTTTCCAGTTGCGGCTTTTCCTGTCCTTGCCACGATGCCATCCAGATGGCGAGTTCTTCCAGACGACCCAGTGAGCCGACGGGTTTGGTCAGTTGTTCCTGGCGCGCGCGGGCCAGTGATGCTGCGGCATCATCTGCTTCGGGCATGGAAGCAAGGGCGGCGGCCAGATCTGCGGCAGAATTAAAAGAAAGCTTTGACATTCAGGGGATCTCCGGTCCCAGAGGGACATTGTTGGTTTTGAGGGGGAGGGTCAATCCCGCGGCGACGAGATAGACATTTTGGCAAACGGCGGCGATGGCCTGGTTCAAGCGTCCAGCCTCATCCCGGAAGTGGCGCGCAAGTTCGTTGGCCGGGACGATGCCCAGGCCAACTTCGTTGCTCACCAGCACGATGGGACCTTTGGCCTGTTGAAGGGCCTGACAAAGGGACTGTGTTTCGGTTGATATATCTGCCTGTTGTTCTTGCTGATTACTCAGCCAAAGTGTCAGACAGTCGATCAACAACACTGTTTCCGCTGTACTCTCACGAAGGATCAATTCGCTCAATCGCAAGGGTTCTTCCAATGTCTGCCAGCGGGGGTCGCGGCTATTTTGATGATGCTCAATGCGCTGACGCATTTCTTCATCCCGAATCTCACCCGTCGCCACATAAATGGGTTCAAGGTTCTTTTCGGATGCCTGTGACAAAGCAAATGACTCAGCAAAGCGGCTTTTGCCCGAACGGGCACCGCCGAAAATAAAAGTCAGTTCATTATTTGCCGAAGCGTTCATCACGTTTCTCATCCAGGGCGTTCGTCATCCGGGAACGCGGCAAGATGACGAAGCAGATATTTTGCCTGATGTGGAAAAACCCTGGCTGCGTGATCCCCCGTTCGTACCCATCGCACGATCAAAAAGGTCTTCACTCACAGGCCGGTTCCGGACTTGCCCCGTTCAGGAGGTTCACCGTTGCGTGGGCAGTGCAGGATTATAACCTGTCTTCCCGTTTAATCCGTCCCCGAGCGACATTGTTTTCGGAAACGGTACCTTCAAGCTGGTGGATATTTAGGACGGAAACCACTGATCAGTCAATCAGATTGGGTGGTTCTCCTGTCTATATGTAACTAATTGCCGCTGGAGTGGCTGGTTCCGTCAATCCCTTTGTGATCCAGATCATTATTATGACGTCCCGGGCCGGTTGGCCAGCAGTGGTCAATTTGCACGTGCATCCCATTGTGCAACGATACCGGTCAAGACGGGGGTCCGGGATTTGAATTCATCCAGAGTACGACAATCGGAAAGAGCCAGGCTAATCCTGATTTCCCCGATGATACGACCAAGTTCAGCGCTTGCTTGCTCCGGACCCTGGATGGCAGCAGTCAGCATTTTCCGACCTATACCGGCGAGCTGCGCGCCGAGTGATAATGCCTTCGCTGCCTGCAGGCCATCCGAGATGCCTCCCGTGGCAATAACTGGAAGTCCGATATCGTTGACTTCGAGAATGCTGCAAGCGGTTGGAATGCCCCAGGTGGCAAATGTCCCGGCCAGCCGCGCACCCTCATGATCCTGTACCGAACTGGCGCGTAATCCTTCGATAGCCGTAAAACTTGTACCGCCCATGCCCCCGACATCAAGTGCTGCAATCACTGTTTCCGCCAAACGAGTTGCCGTTTCCCGGTCGATACCACAGCCCGTTTCCTTAACAATTACCGGAACCGGCGAATTTGCAACCATCTCGGCAAGTCCTTCATAGGCTTTTCCGAGATTGATCTCTCCTTCCGGCTGCACAAGTTCCTGCAAGACGTTGATATGTACGGCCAGGGCGTCGGCCTCAATCATATCAACCAGTTTGTTCAGAACAGTCCTGCCTGCCTGACCATCCAGAATTTGTGAAATTCCAATGTTCCCGCAGATAAAGACATCTGGTGCCTGTTGCCGGACGACAGCAAAAGATTGAACCAGCTCTTCGTCGACAAGTGCAGCGCGTTGGCTTCCCACGCCCATGGCAATGCCGTGATCCTGTGCCGCAATCGCCAGGGCCAGATTTATTTTTTCGAGATCAGGATGCCCGCCTGTCATGCCGGCGATGAATACGGGTGCCCCAAGTGATTTGCCCAGAAAGGTGCAACCAGGATCCACATCGCCTGGATTCAGATTGGGCAGGGCAACCGGCACCAGGGTGACGTCAGACCAGCCTGCATCAACGCCAGAAACTGCGGCATCATCCATGGCGAGATCAACATGATCCAGCTTTCGCTGGCGGATTGTCGGGTCGTTCATCGTTTGTTTGTGGTCTCTATTGAATTCGGGTTGATTTCTGTTGTGGATAGGTTCTGAAGATAACATGTAACTGTAAGGTGATGGTATCTCACAATCGACTTTTGCATCGGCTCGCTGCGCTGATAGACTGCTGACCAGATAAACAAATCATTCCAAAAGGGTTCTGTCCTGGAAAAATTTGTCACCAGATTCCTGTCCGGATTGCGTGATCGCGGCAACGTCGAAGAAATGTTCGATCTGCTGCCCGACATCTATTTCTACATCAAGGACAGCAATTGCCGTTGGGTGATGTGTAACACAGCCTGTTTACGGCTATTGAATTTTCGCAACCAGGCTGAAGTTTACGGTGCGACCGATGGAGATTTCTATCCTCCCCGCATCGCCGAGATGATTTATCAGGATGACCGTGACGTCATCGACAATAATCGCCGTATCATCAATCGAACCGAATTGATTGTCGACGAGACCGGACACCTGATCTGGGTATCAACCAACAAATTGCCTCTGATGGGGGTGGAAGGCAATGTTGCCGGTTTGATGGGCACCACACGTGTTCTTTCGCGGTCGGAACAATTGCCTGATGAATATCAACAATTTCGCGACGTTATTGATCACATTCAGGATCATGTCGCCGACAGGATTGATGTTCGGGAACTGGCGCAAATCGCCTGCCTGTCGGACAGTCATTTCAGGAAACGCTTCCGGGCCCAGTTTCGATTATCGCCCCAGGAATTTGTACTACGCACCCGTTTACAGGCTGCGTCAAAGATGTTGATTTCAACGGACGAGCCGATTGTAACAATTGCACTTGCTTGCGGGTTTAACGACCAGAGCTACTTTACTCGCCAGTTCAGTCGTTTTTTTGAGCAATCGCCAAAAAGGTACCGGGCGACCTGGGGCCAAAAGTAGTCATCGATATAATAAGGTGCAATTTATCGCGAACATAAGCGAATAGTTATAAAACTCCCGCGACACGTAAAATCCTGAAACATCATTTATCCCTAAACTCTGAACTCTGGAAAACCATCCTTTGGGGGAATCTGTGGCCAGTTTCAGGTACAATAGTAACGATGTGCACTATGACGTAACTGGTCGTGGACCAGACTTACTGTTTATGCATGGCCTGACCGCCGACCGCCGCCAGGCGTCGGCTGCACTGGATACCCTTGAAGGGTATCGGTTGATTGCATTGGATATGCCCGGGCACGGCGACAGCGAATTGTCTGCATCCCGGCCCCTTTCCGATCAGGTGGGCTTTGAAGTCTATACCAATATCGCAGCTGCTTTGCTGGATCACCTTGGTATCAAAAAAGTCATTGCCGGGGGCATATCCATGGGCTCCGGGATTGCCCTGGCTCTCTCACTTTTGAGGCCTGACCTGGTTCAGGCCCTGCTTCTTGTGCGTCCGGCATGGCTGGACCAGCCTGGTCGGCCACATCTTGGTGTTATTGAGGACATTGGCAACTGGATCGCACAATCGGGTCCGGACGTTGCCGGCGAAAAGCTTCGATCCCATCCGGTATATGTCTCTGCTGAGATCGATAACCCATCCTGTGCTGCTTCTCTGGTGGGCGCAATGGAGCGGCCTCAGGCAGAGGTGGCAGCGATGGTACTGCCGGCCCTGGTCGCCGACCAACCCGTTTCACGGTTAGGTGTTCTGCAAACAATTGCAATACCAGCGCTCGTGGTTGGTAACAACGCTGACCCCTTGCATCCGGCCATGATCGCCCGAGAGATTTGCGGTGCCCTGGCAAATGCTACCTATTTTCACGCCCCGCCAAAGTATCTTGAGCCCGAAGCGCACAAGTCGGCGGTCACCCAAAATATCAAACAGTTTCTGGAAGCGCACCGCTTGTCAGCGGACGCTTCGGTTCATTCTTAACTCAGGAGAAGACCCATGATTACCAAACGCATTTCGACAGAACAAATTCTTGCTAACCTGAAAGGCAAGGTTGACCGTCACGAGCCGATCATGATTTCCAGTGCCGGTAGCGGCCTGGTGGCCAAGTTGCTTGAGCGCGCGGGCACAGATTGCATCAATACTTTTTCAGGTGCGCGGTTGCGTGCCAATGGTATGGGCACAATGTCGATGATGTGGCCGATCCTGGACAGCAACAAACAAACCCTGACCTATACACGTGAGGACATTATGCCTGCGCTCGATGGCAAGGCCTTTGTCTGCGCCTGCCTGAATGCCAATGACCCGCTGAAAGACATGCGGATGGTTTTGCAGGAATGCAAGGACATGGGTGTGAATTCGGTCTCCAACATTGGTCCCTCCATAAGTTATGTCGACAAGGACAGCGAAATCTACAACGTCCTGACCAGCACGGGCGTCACCCTGCAAAACGAGATCGACATGCTGAAACTGGCGCGTGAAGAAATGGATATGGTATCCATCGGTCTGGCCTTTACCAAGGAAGACAGTCTTGCCATCGTCGAAGGTGCGCGTCCCCACATTTTTTGTTATCACGCCGGAACCACCAAGGGCGGCCTGACGGGTTATGACAACGGTTCGACCATCGAAGACACTGCTGCCGAATCCGAAGATGTCTATGCCGCAGTTCGCAAGATCGACCCGAACGTGATTCTGGTTGGCCACGGTGCGGCGATGGAAACACCGGACGATGCCCAGTACATGCTGGACCACACGTCGGGTCATGGTTTCTGGACCGGGTCATCGACAGAACGCCTGCCGATTGAGCGCGCCGTCACCGAGGCCGCCAACGAATTTACAGCCCTCAAATTCTCCAAATAAGTCCTCTGAACAGCAAGGGAGCAATATCATGTCAAAGACAATTGCAGTATTGGCGACGCTTGATACGAAAGGTGCTGAATGCACTTACCTGCGGGACGAAATCGTTCGCATGGGTGGCAAGGCCTTGCTAATTGATATTGGTGTCGTTGGAGATGCAGCCGCACCCGCAGACATAAGCAATGCCGAAATCGCGAGTAAAGGTGGTACGGAACTTGCCACCTTGCGGGATAATCCATCACGGGAAACAGCCTCCGACGTTATGGTGCGTGGCGCGACGGATACCATGCTGGAACTGATTACAGCCAACAAAGTTGATGGCGTTATCAGTCTGGGTGGCACCCAGGGGACAAACAACTGCTGCCAGGTCATGCAGGCATTGCCTTATGGTTTTCCCAAGTTGATGCTATCGACAATGGCCTCGGGTGACACCTCGGGTTACGTTGGCATCAAGGACATCACAATGATGTTCTCGGTCAGCGATATTCTCGGCCTGAACCCGTTTTTCCGCAAAATTCTCTCGAATGCGGCGGGGGCGATAGTTGGCATGGCCGACGCGGCAATCAAGATCGAGTTTGATGCCAGCAGGCCAGTGGTTGGTATTACCAATCTTGGTGTTTTGACCCAGGGGTCCATGCACGCCATTGAATTGCTCGCCGAGCGTGGATATGAAGCCATTGTCTTTCACGCCGTTGGTGCCGGTGGCCGGGCCATGGAACAATTGATGAAAGAAGGTTTCATCACCGCCGTCTTTGACTACGCTCTGGGTGACATTACAGATGCTCTGTTTGGCGGTATCCGAGCTGCCGATGAAGATCGCCTCACTGTCGCAGGGAAACTTGGCATTCCTCAAGTTGTTGTACCTGGTGGCGTCGATCATATCGGCATCATGCTGGACGAACCGAACACGGTACCTGACGCCTATAAGGACCGGCTCTACAGTTACCACAATCCGGTGATTCTGGTGCCGCGGACAACAGGCCCGGAACTGGTGCGCATGATGGAAGAAATCCGCGATCGTTTGAAAGATGCCAAATCAAATACCGTTTTTGTTTTGCCGACAAAAGGTATCAGCAGCTATTCCGTTGAAGGTGGTGTCTTGTATGACGCCGAAAGCGATGCGGCCTTTCATCAGGCCGTGCGCGATATGCTGCCTGACTATATTCCCCTGATCGAGGTTGAAGCCGGTGCCGAAGATCCGGTGTTTGTTGAGCGTTGTATCGACGAGCTGGTCAAATTGATCGATAGCAACAAGGCGTAAACCAGCAATGCAATCTCGTTGGAACGAAACAGACGCAGCGCAGGCAAAAACTGATCTGGATTTGCGTGCCTATTCATCACGGCTGATCGGTGCTGATACGGCGCTGGTGCTGCATGGGGGTGGCAATACCTCTGTCAAATCGACACACACCGACAGGTTCGGGGACAAACTGGACATCATATGGGTCAAGGCCAGTGGCTTTGATTTGGCGTCTATGGGGCCGGAAGGCTTCACGGCCCTGGACCTGCCACGTGTGTTGAAACTGGCCGGTCTCGAAAGCCTCAGTGACCCGGACATGGTCAATGAAGTCCTCTGTGCCCGTCTGGATGCATCAGCAGCAGCGGCATCCATCGAAGCGATTGTACATGCATTGGTACCGTTCAAGTTCGTCGATCATTCTCATGCCGATGCCATTCTGACGATTTCCAATACACCAGGCGGCAAAGAACGTTTCGCCGAAATATATGGCGACCGTGTTCTGGTTCTGCCCTATATCAAACCGGGTTTTGACCTGGCAATTCAATTCCGAGATGTTATCGCCAACACGGATCTATCAGAATATGACGCTGTCATTTCCGAAAACCATGGCGTCTTTACATTTGATGATGATGCCTTCAGGTCTTATGAAAAAATGATTCTGGTTGTGAACGAAGCTGAGGCCTGGTTGCGTAACAATTACGGCAGAGCTGAGTTCCCCGTAGCTGATGCAAGTGATCCAGTTGTTGTCGCTGCAACCCGAAAAGGTGTTAGCAATCTTGCTGGCTGCGCGGTGATATCACGAAGGTCAAAGTCCATCCCCGGGTCCAATGTAGAAAGATTTGGTGCGTTGCTGCGCAAAGGCACGCTGACCCCGGAACATGTTATTCACAACAAACCATATCCTGCGATGCTGGGCGACGATTCGGAAAGTGGGTTGGCCGCGTTCCGTTCGGAATATGTCGGCTATTTTGATCGGGCAGCCGATGCCGATTTAACCATGCTGGCACCCTTTCCCCATTGGGCGTTGTTTGAAGATGGTCACTGCCGCAGTTTTGGCCCCAATCTTAAACGGGCCTCAATCTCTGCTGATGTTGCCGACACAACGCTGGAGGCCATGTATTATGCCGATCAGATCGGTGATTGGCAGGGGCTTGGCGAACAGGACTTGCGGGATCTGGAATATTGGGAACTGGAGCAAGCGAAGCTTAAACGCCAGAAACCGGCCTCGGAGTTAACAGGCAAAATCGCTGTCGTCAGTGGGGCCGCAGCGGGCATAGGTCAGGCTTGTGCAGAAGTGTTGTTTGAAAAAGGGGCTGTCGTCATTGGCCTCGATATTGATCCTTCCATCTCGGAGACTATGTCCAAACCAGGGTACGAAGGCCTTGTCCTTGATCTGACAGATGAAAATGCCGTAGCGGATGCTCTGGCATATATTGTCGACAGTTATGGTGGGCTGGATATTGTCGTGTCGAACGCCGGAATTTTCCGGACAGGCGCCATGATCGAAACTCTCGGGGACGAAGACTGGGATGCCATATTGGCTGTTAACCTCAGTTCTCATCGAAAATTGATCAAGCAGGCCGTGCCTTTCCTTCGCCACGGTATCAATCCTGGAATTGTTGTCATCGGCTCACGTAATGTGGCCGCACCAGGTGGGGGTGCTGCAGCTTATTCCGTATCGAAAGCTGGTCTGACCCAGCTTATGCGCGTTGCCGCACTGGAACTGGCACCGGAAGGCGTGACAGTAAATGCCGTGCATCCCGACGCCGTATTTGATACCAAACTCTGGACACCGGAAGCTCTCGCCACATCGGCGGCACGATATGGTTTGACAATCGATGAATACAAAACGCGCAATCTCTTGAAAGCAGAAATAAAATCCCGAGATGTGGCATGTGCCGTTTGTGCCTTTGTCGATGGCACCTTGCCTGCAACAACCGGCGCACAGCTACCTGTCGACGGTGGCAACGACCGGGTAATCTGAAAGACGTAACGTGACTTCCACTGAACCACTTTATTTGGGCCTGGATGCAGGTACGTCGGGTTTGCGTGGCGTTTGTATAGATCAACAGGCCAATACTGTTGCCAACGCGGACATCAGGTTTACCGATGCACAGGAAGCCCGTGATCCTCAGGCCTGGAAGTCTGCTGTAAATAGCATTTTTGAGGATCTGTCGGGGCAAATAAATCTGGGCCGTGTCGACGGAATCGCAGTGGACGGCCAATCCGGTACAGTCTTGTTGTGTGACGACGGGGGTGTGCCCTTGTCGGCACCGAAATTCTACAACGAGGTGCCATCAAGGGAAGCTATCGATTTGCTCGAGGGGCGCTCGCTTGTGGACGGTCAGGAAATTCCGCCGACGCTTGGTCGGGTGCTGGATTTGTGGTCAGTGGATCAGCCAGTTGGCTTTCATGTCGTCCATCAGGCCGACTGGCTTGCTGGAAACCTGTCGGGACGCTTTGATTTCAGTGATCAGAATAATGCCTTGAAGCTCGGCCATGATCCATCAACAACCGACTGGCTGTTTGACGCCACGGCGCTGCCGTTCCAATCGGATGCTTTGCCAGTTGTTTATCCTCCGGCGACATCTGTTGGCAGAGTGACTGATATGATGTCTGATGAATTTGGGTTTTCCGACGATTGCCGAATATTTACAGGCACAACGGACGGCACGGCGGCTTTTGTCGCGGCAAGTGGTTTGAACAATCTGTCACCCGGCACGGCGGTGACCTCGTTGGGAACGACTTTGGTAATCAAATCGGTTTCACCCAAAAGGGTTGATGTATCCAGCTTTGGGATTTACAGCCACCGGCTTTTTGAAAACTGGATTGCGGGTGGTGCCAGTAACACAGGTGGTGGCGCACTATTGAAACACTTTACACCGGAAGAAATGTCGGCCTTGTCGCTGAAGATCGATCCCGACGTTGCCACCGGGCTGGATTATTACCCGCTCACCTCAAAGGGTGAACGCTTTCCCATATCAGACGCTGGTCTTGAAAGCCGAACCGAACCCCGACCAGATGATCCTGCCCTTTTCCTGGCCGGTCTGTTCGAATCAATTGCACGCATCGAAAAAAGAGGATTTGACCTGATGCAGGCCCATGGTGTGCCATATCCATCTTTGATCAAAACCTCGGGCGGGGGCAGTCAGAATTCGGTC